>Ga0070717_10000019_pt1 | contig 178051 bp, 180 predicted proteins | sample LARL113metaG_FD_71366 | JGI IMG/M metagenome (GOLD analysis project Ga0070717, IMG submission 71366) | Corn, switchgrass and miscanthus rhizosphere microbial communities from Kellogg Biological Station, Michigan, USA - LAR L11-3 metaG | ecosystem: Host-associated > Plants > Roots >...
TGGCGGCGTGGCGCGGATGTCGGATCCGGAGGTGATCAGGGGGATTCAGGAGGCGGTCTCGATTCCGGTGATGGCGAAGGCGCGGATCGGTCATTTCGCGGAGGCGCAGGTGTTGGAGGCGTTGGAGGTCGACTACGTCGATGAGTCGGAGGTGTTGACGCCGGCGGATGAGGTCAATCACGTCGACAAGTGGGCGTTCAGGGTGCCGTTCGTGTGTGGCGCGACGAACCTCGGTGAGGCGTTGCGGCGGATTGGCGAGGGGGCGGCGATGATCCGTTCGAAGGGTGAGGCGGGGACGGGTGACATCGTGAATGCGGTTACGCATATGCGTCGGATCACGGGCGAGGTCCGCAGATTGGGGGCGTTGGACGAGGCGGAGCTGGCGAGCGCCGCGAAGGAGCTGCAGGCGCCGTTGGAGCTTGTGCGGGGCGTGGCGGAGCGGGGCAGGCTGCCGGTGGTGTTGTTCTGTGCTGGCGGGATCGCGACCCCGGCGGATGCGTCGCTGATGATGCAGCTCGGCGCCGAGGGCGTGTTCGTCGGCTCGGGGATCTTCAAGAGCGAGGATCCGCAGCGGCGCGCGCGGGCGATTGTGGAGGCCACGACGCATTTCGCCGATCCCGAGCGGGTTGCGGGTGCTTCGACTGGCCTGGGCGGCGCGATGGTCTCGCTGGAGTCCTCCAAGCTCCAGCCCGAGCAGCAACTCGCCGCGCGCGGCTGGTAGGCCGCGCCGTGGCGGAGCCGGTCGTCGGCGTCCTCGCGCTGCAGGGAGACTTCGCGGCGCACGTGCAGGTGCTGCGCGAGCTCGACGCCGCGACGCGCGAGGTGCGCACGCCCGCCGACTTGGAGGGGCTCGACGGGCTCGTGATCCCCGGCGGCGAGTCGACCACGATGATGCTCGGGATCGAGCGCGAGCGACTCGCGGAGCCGCTGCGCGCGCTGGCCGAGCGCGGAACGCCCCTGCTCGGTACCTGCGCCGGGCTGATCGTGCTCGACCGCGACCATCTCGGCTTGATGGACCTGCGCGCCGAGCGCAACGCGTTCGGCCGCCAGGTGCGCTCGTTCGAGGCCGACCTCGACGTCGCCGGGATCGACGGTCCGCCGGTGCGCGCGATCTTCATCCGTGCGCCGTGGGTCGCCGAGCACGGCGAGGAGGTGGAGGTCCTCGCCGAGCTCGACGGGCACCCGGTCGCGGTCCGTCAGGGGGACCGCCTCGCAATGTCGTTCCACCCCGAGCTGAGCGGCGAGACGCGCCTGCATGCGCGCTTCCTCGCGCTCGTGCGCGCGCGGCGAGACGGGTCGGAGCCCGACCACGCGGCGGAGAACGGCGCCGGCGGTCAGACCCGCTGACGTTCGCGCTCGCGCGCGTAGCGGCGGAACGCGAGCTCGAAGGCGTCCCAGTCGGTCGGCGGCGGCTTCGGTCTGCGCCCGCCGCCCCCGCCTCCACCGTCGTCGCCGTCGTCGTCGCTGGGCGGCGCCTCGCCGCGACCGAGCCATCCGGCCGTGCAGACGAGCTCGCCGGCGAGCGCGAGCGCGAGCGCACCGAGCGCCACGGTGCCGGCGGCGAGCGCCACCGCGGCTGCGACGTAGCCGGCCGCGCCGCCGGTCAGCAGCGAGCCGCGCACCAGCAGCCCGCCGCGCCGCCGCGGCGGCGGTCCCAGATAGGCGAGCCCGGCCGAGCCGAGCAGCAGCAGCGCAAGCGCGATCTTCGTCGCCGAGGCCATGGACAGCATGTACCCGCTTCTCCGCGGCGGCGCAACCGTACGCGCTACGAGCGGACCCCCGCGATCTCCACTGCGGGCGCGGGCTGCGGATCAGGCGTGCGCGCGCGCCCGGCGCTCCGGCGGCGCCGGCGCCGCGCCGCTCGCCTGAGCCGCCGCCAGCGGGCCGAGGAACGGCGCCAGCGCGCAGTAGAGCAGGTCCGGCAGGAGGTGCGGAAGGGCCGCGACGCGACCGGCCCGGATGCGGCTCGCGAGCAGCTCGCAGATCGCCCCGGCGACCGCCTGCGGCATCGATGCAGGGATCGCGACGCCCGCTGGGGCGGCGTCGAAGCCCGGCGCCAGCAGCGAAGCCAGCTCGCCCAGCGCGCGGTCGCGCAGCGCGAGCGCATGCGGACCGGCCCCGAGCCCCTCCACGAAGGCGACACGCGCCTCCGGCTCGTGCCCGGCGAGCGCGTCCAGCGCCCACGCCAGCGCGCCGCGCAGCCGCTCGGGCCACGGCGCGTCGATCGCGTAGGCGGCTCGCATGCCCGCGAGACCCCGCTCCACGACGTGCTCGTAGGCGGCGAGGAAGCAGTGCTCGCGGTCGGCGAACTGCTCGTAGAAGGTCTTGCGCGAGACGTTCGCGCGCGCGAGCACCGCGCTGACCGTCATCGCCGCGTAGCCCTCGGCTCCTGCGACCGTGATCGCCGCGCTCAGGAGCCGCGCACGCTGCGAGCGGACGACCTGCTCGCGCGAGAGGCCGTGGCGTCCGCTCGGCAGGGGCGCCAGCAGCCAGTCGAGGTCCTCCTCCTCACGCACGGAGGCGCCAGCTTACACGCGTATCGCCCGCTGCCACGGGCGATCGCAGGCGTTCAGATCACGCCGGACGGCGCACGATGCCGAGCAGCATGAAGGTGTAATGCAGCAGCTCGGGCGCAAGCTGCGGCAGCCGCGCGGTCTCGCCGCGGACGATCTGCGAGTAGACGAGCTCGTGGATCCCGCCGACGATCGCCTGACCGACCAGCGCCGGCGGAGGCACGGCCGAGCCGGCCCGCTCGCTGGTGTGGTCGACGAAGCGCGCGAGGCGCCGCAGCGTCGCCTCGCGCCGGGCGAGCGCGCGCGGGCCCGCGGCCAGCGCGCCGACGATGCCGAGGTGGGCGAAGTCCGGCTCCTGGGCGAGCGTCGCGAGCAGCGCGTCGTAGGCGCAGGCGATCCCGTCCTCCCAGTCGCGGGCGCCGTGGTAGGCGGCCACGAGCCGCTGCGTGCAGAGCGCGACGATCGCGTCATAGGCGGCGAGGAAGCAGTCCTCCTTGTCGGCGAACTGCTCGTAGAAGGTGCGCCGCGAGACACCCGCCACCTTCAGCACCTCCGCGACGGGCGTGGCCGCGTAGCCCCGCCGCGCGACCGTCTGCGCCATGCCGTCCAGCAGCCGATCGCGCTGCGTGGTACGTGCGAGCGGACGCGCCGAGTCGGCTGGGCCGCTCGATCCGCTGGATCCCAAGGGCGTGTGCATGCTCGGCCTGCGACCGGGTACAGAAGACGCAGGCGTTTACGGTACCCAATCGCCGGCGAGAGCGCTGGCGGCGCGATCTTGAGCGCGCAGAAGTCCTTGAGCAATAGCGCACGCCTGAGCAACGCAACAAGCTGGTGCCATTGAGGATCCGCCGGCGTGCGATGAACGTCCAGATGGTGGACAGCGCCACAGGAGTCATGGTAGTTTCCCAACAAGAGCTGGCGGGCTGACGCGCTGGGCTGGGGTGTCCAGCGTGAATCGAGCGGCGCTGCGGGACGGCGTCGTCGACAGCTCGCCGAAGTGCCGAGCAGAGGGGACCGTGGTGGCTCGTTCCGACGTGTCGGGAATTCGACGGCGGCGACAGTGGTCGCCCGACGCACGAGCGCTCGGGGTCGTCGGCGACCGCTGGATCCTGCTGATCGCGCGCGAGCTCGCGTTCGGCGCCCTGCGCCTCTCGGAGCTGCAGCGCGCGTTCCCCGGCATGTCCACCGGGGCGCTCGAGCAGCGGCTGAACCGCATGACCTCCGAAGGTCTGGTCGTGCGGCGCCGCTACGCGGAGGTGCCGCCGCGCGTCGAATTCGAGCTCACCGACGCGGGCCGCGACATGCTCGCGATCCTCGCGCCGATGGTGCAGTGGGCGCTGCGCTGGGCATGGTCGGCGCCGCAGCCGGACGAGTGGGTCGACGTGACCGCGATGTTCCGGCTCGCGGGCTGCGTGGTGGCCCCACCGCAGGATGCGGCCGCGGAGGTCGAGCTGATCGTCGAGGACGACCAGGGCGTCGCGCTCGACCTCTACACGCTGCGGATGGCGGGCGGCGCCGCCACCGTCGTGCACCGGTCGGCCGAGCACGCCGACGCGGTCGTCACCGGCACCGCGGGAGCGTGGGCGCAGGCGCTCGGCCCCGGTCAGGACGTGGCCGGGCTGCGCATCGGCGGCAACCGGCGCGCGGCCGAGATCTTCCTCGCCGGCTTCCGCCCGCAGCAGCCGAGGGCCGCGGGCTAGCGGCGGCGCGCGTCGCACGGCCTCGACTTGGGGGACGGGCGCGGGGGTTGGGGGACCCCCGCGCCATGCTTACGGGAACGGCGCGGAGGCTTGGGGGAGCCTCCGCGCCAGCTCCCGAGCGACGCCGCGCGGGGCCAACCCGCCATACTCGCCCCGATGCGGATCGCCGTCGCAGCCGACGAGCTGACCGGGGTCGCCGAGCTCGTGCCCGAGGCGCTGCGCGCCCGCGGCCACGAGCCGCTCGCCCACGGTGCGCTCGCGCCGGGCGAGCGCAGCGACTGGGCGTGGGCCAGCGAGCTGGCCGCGCGCGACGTCGCCGACGGGCGCGCGGCGCAGGCGATCGTCTGCTGCTGGACAGGCACGGGCGCCTCGATCGCCGCCAACAAGGTGCGCGGGATCCGCGCGGCGCTGTGCGGTGACGCCGAGACGGCGGCCGGCGCGCGCCGCTGGAACGACGCGAACGTGCTCGCGCTCAGCCTGCGCACGACCTCGGCGGCGCAGCTCGAGGAGATCCTCGACGCGTGGTTCGCGGCCGCGCCGAGCGGGGAGCGCGAGGATCTCGCCAACGTCGCGCACGTCGCCGACATCGAGCGGGGCTAGACTCGGCCCGGTGAGCGGCGCGCGGCGCGAATGCCCCTACGGCCTCTGCGACGGCAGCGGGATGGTCGTCGACCTCGACGCCAACACCACCTACCGCTGCCGCTGCTGGCCCGAGCAGGTCGCGCGCAAGCGCGCACGACGGCTCGCCGACCGCGTCCCGGACCGCTTCGCGAACCTCAGCTTCGAGCGCGAGCCGATCCCCTCGATCACGCGCGAGGCACCCGAGGTCGTGCGCGTCGTGCGGCGCTACTGCGACCGCGTCGACGAGATGCTCGACAGAGGGGAGGGGCTGTGGTTCCTCGGTGGCCCGGGGACAGGCAAGAGCCATCTCGCCTACCTGACGGCCCAGACGGCGCTCGCCGCCGGCCGCTCGGTCGCGATCTACACCGGGCCGCGCCTGATGGACGCGCTGCGCAGCACCTACGGCGCCGAGGAGTCGGGTGCAACGCTCGACCTGATCGACCGCCTGACGAGCGTCGAGCTGCTGTTCGTCGACGACCTCGCGGTCGCGCGCCAGACCGACTGGGTGCTCGAGCAGCTCTACAACATCGTCAACGGGCGCTACGAGAACCGCCGCTCGATCGTCTTCACGTGCGACCTGACGGCGGCCGACGACGCGGACGGGGTGCCGATCGACCCGCGCCGCCTCTCGCGCAGCATCCTGCCGCGCAACTACTCGCGGCTGATCGAGATGTGCGGCGACCCGCTGATCCTCGCGGGCCGCGACCATCGCCTCGACTACCGCGCGCGCGCGTTCGAGCAGACCGCCGCCGGCTGAGATACTCGGTCGCGTGACCGACGCCCAGGACCTGCAGCCCGAGGAGGAGCCGCTCCCGCGCACGCCCGACGAGGAGCTGCTCGACCGCCCGCACCTGACCGCGACGGACCCGATGCGGATCCGGCGGATGCGCCGCGAGCTGGAGATGGGGTTCGCCGCGCTCGCCGACGTGCACGCGGGCGTGACGGTCTTCGGCTCCGCACGCACGCATCCCGACGACCCGGAGTACCGTCACGCGGTCGACGTCGCGCGCCGGCTCGGGCTTGCCGGCTACGCGATCATCACCGGCGGCGGCAGCGGGATCATGGCGGCCGCCAACCAGGGCGCGCGGGAGGTGGGGGCGCTCTCGATCGGCCTCGCGATCGACCTGCCCTTCCAGGAGCCGGAGAACCCGTTCATCGACCGGCCGCTGCGCTTCCACTACTTCTTCACGCGCAAGGTGATGTTCGTCCGCTACGCCTCCGCCTTCGTCGTCTTCCCCGGCGGCTTCGGAACGCTCGACGAGCTGTTCGAGGCGCTCACGCTGATCCAGACGCGCAAGATCCGCGGCTTCCCGCTCGTGCTCGTCGGCAGCTCCTACTGGACGCCGCTCGTCGCCTGGCTGCGCGAGCATGTGCTCGGCGAGGGCAAGATCTCCGCAGGCGACGTCGACCTGCTCGCGATCGTCGACGACGCCGACGACGTCGTGCGGATCGTCACCGAAGCGACCGAGCGCCGCGCTGCGCGGCGGCCGGTCTGACGATCGGAGCGACCCTACCGCCGCGCCTCGATCGCGGTGACGCCGCCCAGCAGACCGCCGAGCAGCCCGCCCGGCGGGACGTCGAGCAGGCGCTCGACGCGGTCGACCTGCAGCCCGAGCGCGCTCAGCCGCTCGATCAGCGCCTGCGGCGGGATCAGCACGCGGTGGCGCGGCGCCTCGGGCGCGAGCAGCCGTTCGCCGAGCGCGCGCGCCTGCAGGCGCGCGGGGCTCGGCTGGGCGATCGCGAGCAGACCGCCTGGCTTCAGCAGCGCGGCCGCGTGGTCGAGCGCCTGCCCGGGCGTGGGCAGCCGCCCGAGCGACTGCCAGAAGACGATCGCCGCGTAGCGCCCGCCGAGCTCGGTGATGTCCGCGGAGCGGACGCCCAGCGGCGGCGGCGTCCCGTCGCGCGGCGCGGGACCGATCCCCGTCGTCAGGCGCCCGGTCGCGCGCAGCGCGTCGAGCAGCAGGCGGTCGCCGCTGCCGACGTCGAGCACCGGGCCCGGCGGGGCGACGCGCGCGATCCGCGCGGCCAGACGCGTGCGCACCCGGCGGCGGGCCGCCTCGCCGAGCGAGCAGAGGCGCCAGCCCGCCCGCGGCGGCGTCGAGGCGAGCAGCGGCGCGCGCGCGAGCGGACGCTCCTCGGAGACGCCGAGTGCGGTCGTCGCGCCGCAGCGCTCGCAGCGCAGCTGACCGAGCGCGCGCAGCGGGCCGTCGGCGAGCGGCTGCTCGCACCACGCGCAGGCCGGGGAGGTGCGCGCCGCGTCTGGGGGACCCGCGGTCACAGCGGCTGACGGTACTGCGCGCACGCGAGGCCGCGCGCCGCTACGCCGTATCCGGCGCGGCGACCGCGGCGAAGCGCACGACGCCGCCCTCGGCCTCGCGCTCGCGAACCTTGCCCTCGGCCTCCAGCAGGTCGAGGTGCCCGAGCACCTCGGAGAGCGTCAGGAACGCCTGTGTGACGGCGACGTTGCCCCACATCCGCTGCGCCAGCTCGTGCGCGGTGAGCGGCCCCTCGGCGAGCAGCCCGTGCATCTTGCGCGCGCGGCGTGCGGTCAGCGCGAAGCGCTCGTCGATCAGCGCGCGGTGCTCGGTCACCGGCTCGCCGTGACCGGAGAGCACGATGCGCGCGGGCAGCTCGCGCGTCGCGCGCAGCGACGCGATGTACGTACGCAGCGCCTGCGGGCGGGTGCCGTCGGGGGCTGCGCGGCCTCCGGAGGCGGGTCCCGCACCGGACTTGGCCGCGTCGGCCTCGCCGTCGAGCGGGCGGGCGACGAGCGGGTTCGAGGAGATGTGCTTGATCAGGTGGTCGCCGCCGAGCAGCAGCTCGCGGCGCGCGTCCCAGAAGACCGTGTCGGACGGGCTGTGACCCGGCCGGTGCAGGACCTCCAGCGAGCGGTCGCGCAGCTCCAGCGTCGTGCCGTCGACGAGCGGCCGTGTGATCGTCGCGCCGCTGCCCCAGCCGCGGAACGCCGCCGAGACGGAGCGCAGCGCCTGCGTCATCTCGGCGGGGATGCCGTGGCGCAGCATCAGCGCGACCGCGAACTCGTCGTCGAGCTCGGCGGCGCGGCGGTAGTCGCCGAGGTAGCCGGCCAGGCGGTCCAGCGCCGCGACCTCGGCGCCCGAGCGGCGCGCGAGCACCTCCAACAGGCCGATGTGGTCGATGTGCTGGTGGGTGACGACGATCAGCTCGAGGTCCTCGACGCGGCGGCCGTGTGCGGCGAGCGCCCGCTCCAGCTCGTCGAGCGCCTTGCCCGAGTTCGGGCCCGTGTCGACGAGCGTCAGCGGGTCGTCCTCGATCAAGTAGCAGTTGACGCGCCCGACCAGGAACGGCGTCGGGATCGGCAGGCAGTGGACGCCGGCGCCCGCCGCCTCGGCGAGCGCCTGCTGGGGATCGAGCGTCGCGCTCACGCGCGGATCAGCGCGAGCACCTCGTCGCGCCGGCGCTCCATGTCCTCGTGCGAGACGAGCGACTCGAGGCACAGGCGCAGCAGCGGCTCGGTGTTCGAGGGGCGCACGTTGAAGTGCCAGTCGGGGTAGTCGACCGAGACGCCGTCGAGGTGGTCGAGCTGGGCGTCGCCGTAGCGCGCCTCGATCTCCGCCAGCTTGGCCTGCTGGTCGGCGACCTCGGAGTTGATCTCGCCGGAGATGAAGTACCTGCCGCGCAGCGAGGCCAGCAGCTCGCTCAGCTTCGCGCCCTTCTTCGACAGCAGCTCGAGGATCAGCAGCGCCGGCAGCGTGCCGGAGTCCGCGTTGTAGAACTGGCGGAAGTAGTAGTGCCCGGAGACCTCGCCCCCGAACGACGCGCCCGTCGCGCGCATGCGCGTCTTGAAGAACGCGTGGCCCACCCGGTTCACGAGCGCGGTGCCGCCGGCGGCCTCGACCGTGTCGCGCACCGCCCGGCTGGCGCGCACGTCGTAGAGGATCGTCGCCCCGGGCTCCTTGACGAGCAGCGCCTCGGCCAGCAGTGCGGTGAGGAAGTCGCCGTCGACGAACTCGCCGGTGTCGTCGATGAAGAAGCAGCGGTCCGCGTCGCCGTCCCACGCGATCCCGAGGTCGGCGCCCTCGGCGACGACCTTCTCCATGACGAACGCACGGTTCTCGGGCAGCAGCGGGTTCGGCTCGTGATCGGGGAAGTCGCCGTCCGGCGTCCAGTAGGCGGTCACGAGATCCAGCCCGAGCCGCTCGAGCAGCGGGCCGACCATCGGGCCGGCCATCCCGTTGCCGCCGTCGACGACGACCTTGAGCGGCTTGATCGCGCTCGTGTCGACGAGCTTCAGGGCTGTCTCGTGGAAGGGCGCGTAGAGGTCGACCTGCTCGACCGAGCCGGCTCCGGCGGCGCTCGAGGCGGGAATGCCGCGCTCGATCAGCCGGCGGATGTCCTGGATCCCTTCGTCCCCCGAAAGCGCCAGCGCGCCCTCGCGCACGAGCTTCGCGCCGGTGTACGCCTTCGGGTTGTGCGAGGCGGTGCACATCAGCCCGCCGTCGAGCGCGCGCGAGCCGACGAGCCAGTAGAGCATCTCGGTCCCGACCATCCCGGCGTCGAGCACGTGGACCCCCTCGGCGACGAGTCCGTCGCGGTAGCGGCCGGCCAGCTCCGGCGCGGTCAGGCGCATGTCGCGCCCGAGCCCGACGCGCAGCTCGCCGATCGGCTTGCCCGAGAGCTGGGCGAGCACGTGCGCGAATGCGCGGCCGATCAGCTCCGCGACGTCGCCGTCGATGTCCTGGCCGGCGATGCCCCGGATGTCGTACGCCTTGAAGATGCCGGGGGAGACCTGAGGCATGGAAGGGCGGATCCTACGTAACATCGCGCCCCGATGAACCCCGCCGAGCTGACGGTCGTGATCCTGTGCGGCGGACGCGGGACGCGGCTGCAGGAGCGCACGCAGTCGCTTCCCAAGCCGCTCGTCGAGATCGGCGGACGGCCGATCGTCGCGCACGTGGTCGACATCTACGCCGCGCAGGGGTTCCGCCGCTTCCTGCTCTGCACCGGCTACAAGGGCGAGCTGGTCGAGCGCTTCGTGCGCGCCGAGCGCTGGCCTGCCGGCGTCGAGGTCGCATGCCTCGACACCGGGCTCGACACGCCGACCGGTGGACGCGCGCTCGCGGGCGCGCACGCGGTGGGCGAGCAGCCGTTCTGTCTCACGTACGCCGACGGCGTCGCCGACATCGACCTGTCGGCGCTGCTGGCCGCCCACGAGGCGCACGGCGACCTCGCGACCGTCACGGTCGTGCGCCCCGAGCTCCAGTTCGGCGTCGCCGAGCTGGGCGAGGATGGGCGCGTGCGCGGCTTCCGCGAGAAGCCGCGCGCCGAGCAGTGGGCCAACGGCGGCTTCTTCGTCTTCGACCCGGGCATCGCGGCCTACCTCGCCGAGGACAGCGTCCTGGAGCGCGAACCGCTCGAGCGCCTCGCCGCCGACGGAGAGCTGCACGCCTACCGCCACGAGGGCTTCTGGGACTGCATGGACACGTACAAGGACGCGGTCCTGCTGAACGACCTGTGGGAGCAGGGGCTGGTGCCATGGGCGCGAGCTGTGCCCCGCAGGGGGTCATATGGACCCCCTGCGGGACACACGTCCGAAACGGCCGGCCGGTGAGCGCGCGGTCGGCGTTCGTGACGGGAGCCTACGGGCTGCTCGGATCGTGGCTCGTACGCGCGCTCGTGGAGCGCGGGGACCGCGTGACCGTGCTCCGCCGCGACCGCGCCCCGCGCTCCGCGCTGCTGCTCGACGGCGTCGCCGACGCCGTCGACGTCGTCCACGGCGACCTCAACGACGAGGGCCTGATCGCCCGCGCGCTCGGCGAGCAGGAGGTCGACACGGTCTTCCACCTCGCCGCGCAGACGATCGTTCCGACCGCGAACCGCTCGCCGCTCGGCACGTTCGAGTCCAACGTCCGCGGGACGTGGACGCTGCTGGAGGCGTGCCGGCTGCACGGCGCGCAGCGCGTCGTCGTCGCCGCCTCCGACAAGGCGTACGGCGCGAGCGCGACGCTCCCGTACAGAGAGGACATGCCGCTCGACCCGCGCTACCCCTACGACGTCAGCAAGGCGGCGACGGACATGATCGCCCGCTCCTACTGGCACACGTTCGGCCTGCCGGTCGCGGTGACGCGCTTCGCGAACCTCTACGGCGGCGGCGACCTCAACCGCTCGCGCCTGATCCCCGAGGCGATCGCCGCCGTGCTCGCGGGCCGCGCCCCGGCGATCCGCTCCGACGGCTCGCCCGAGCGCGACTTCCTCTATGTCGAGGACGCCGTCGACGCGTATCTGCGCCTGGCCGACGCGCTCGAGCGCGACGACGCCCGCGGCGAGGCATTCAACGCCGGCGGCGGACAGCCGCACGCGGTGCGCGACGTCGTCGCCCGCATCTGCGCGCTCGCCGGCGCCGACGTCGAGCCGGACGTCCGCGGCACGGGCACGCCCGACGGCGAGATCGACCGCCAGTACGTCGACGCCTCCAAGCTGCGCGCGCTGACCGGCTGGTCGCCGCGCGTCGAGCTCGACGAGGGCCTGCGGCGCACGATCGCGTGGTACCGCGAGCATCCCCAGGCGCTCGTCTGAGCCGGACTACTGCGTCACGACGATGGTCCCGTCCATGCCGGGGTGGATCGTGCAGACGTAGTGGATCGTGCCGGCCTTCGTGGGGGTGTACGAGAACGTGCCCCCTTGACTGAAGTCGCTCGATCTGAAGCTCGCGCCCGACGTCGCCGTCACGTTGTGCGTGACCGAGTCGTCGTTCGTCCACGTGATCTTCTGGCCGACCTTGACCGTCACGCTCGACGGCGCGAAGGCGATGTTCTTCATCGTCACCGCGGTCGCGTTGCCGCTGGTTCCGCTGCCGCTCGAGGACGTCGAGCTGCTGCTGCTGCCGCCTCCGCCGCAGCCGGCGAGCGCGGACGCGGCGAGGGTCAGCAGCAACGGGAGGAGTGCGATGCGTCGCATGTGCACCTGCTTTTGTCGGGGATCGCCACGGAGCTTCCCCAATTAGACTCCAAGCGATGGCCGGACATTCCAAGTGGGCGGGGATCAAGCACAAGAAGGCGATCGTCGACGCGCGCCGCGGCGCGGCGTTCACGAAGCTGGCGCGCGCGATCACCGTCGCCGCGCGCGAGGGCGGCGGCGACCCGGACAGCAACGCGGCGCTCGCGAACGCGGTCCAGAAGGCGAAGGACGCCTCGATGCCGAAGGACAACATCGAGCGCGCGATCGCCAAGGGCACCGGCGAGGGCGCCGACGCCGACGCGATCGAGACGGTCCTCTACGAGGGCTATGGCCCGGGCGGCGTCGCGCTGCTGATCGAGGCGCTGACGGACAACCGCAACCGCACCGGCTCCGACGTGCGCCACCTGCTCTCCAAGCACGGCGGCAACCTCGGCGAGCCCGGGTCGGTCGCCTACCTGTTCGACAAGGTCGGCGTGATCACGGTCGACGCCGAGCGCTGGAGCGAGGACGACCTGATCGTCGCGATCGACGCCGGCGCGGAGGACATCGCCCGCGACGACGACGTCTTCGAGGTGCTCGCCCAGCCCGCCGACCTCGCCGCCGTGCGCGGCGCGATCGAGCAGGCGGGGATCGAGATCGGCACGGCCGACGTCACGCAGCGGCCGAAGACGCGCGTCGAGCTGGACGAGCAGCAGGCGGGCAGGCTGCTGCATCTGATCGAGGCGCTCGAGGACAACGACGACGTCAACGAGGTCCACGCGAACTTCGACGTCGACGCCGAGATCCTCGAGAAGCTCGCCGGCTGAGCCGCCGCCCCGCCGGGCGCCGTCGCGCCCAGCCTGTGTTGGCGTCCCGTTAGGACACGCCAAACGTGGAAGCCTGTCGCAGGGTCGGTGCTCTGACCGCCGAACCACTCGCGCGATGCTCTCGATCCTCATGCCCGTCTACAACGAGCTCGCCCGCGTCGGGCAGGCGATCGACGCCGTGCTCGCGACCGAGCTGCCGGTCCCGATCGAGCTGATCGTCGTCGACGACGGCTCGACCGACGGCACGCGCGAGCTGCTGCGCAGTCGTCCCGCCGACCCGCGCGTGCGTCTCCTCGAGCACGAGCGCAACGCCGGCAAGGGCGCCGCCGTGCGCACCGCGCTGCAGCACGCGACGGGCGACCTCGCGGCGATCTTCGACGCCGACCTCGAGTACGAGCCCAGCGACTTCCGCGAGCTGCTGCCGCCGCTGCTCGAAGGGGAGGCGAACGTCGTCTTCGGCGTGCGCGCCTTCGACGGCGCCACGAGCCACTCGTTCCTCTACGTGATGGGGAACAAGGGTGTCACGCTCGCCGCCAACGTCCTCTTCAACGTGTACCTCCACGACATCATGACCTGCCACAAGGTGCTGCGGACCGAGCTGTTCCGCAGCCTGCCGCTGCGCGCGCACGGCTTCGAGATCGAGCCCGAGATCACCGCGCGCCTGATCGAACGCGGCGAGCGGATATTCGAGGTGCCGATCCACTACCGCGCACGCTCGACGGCCGAGGGCAAGAAGCTGCGCGCGAGCGACGGGCTGCGCGTGATCGCCACCTTGCTGCGGTGTCGCCTGACGCCGGCATGAGCGCCGTCCACCCGCGCAGCCGCCGGGCGCTTCCGTCCGCGCCGGCCGTCGCGGCGCTGTTGATCGGCGGCGCGCTCGCGCTCGCCGCGCTCTCGCTGCTCGCGCCGTCGGTCCCCAGCTACGACCCGTTCGCGTGGATCGTCTGGGGGCGCGAGCTCGTCACGCCGTCGCAGCAGTTCGGGCTCGCCGGCGGGCCGTCATGGAAGCCGCTGCCGGTCCTGTTCACGGCGCCCTTCTCGCTCGTCGCCGACGGCGCCGCGCCGAGCCTGTGGCTGCTCGTCGCGCGCTCCGGCGCGCTGCTCGCGCTGGCGGGCGGCTTCGCGATTGGGACGCGCCTGGCGGGCGCGTGGGCCGGGCTCGTCGCGGCGCTCGGCGTGCTGCTGACCGACCAGTTCACCGCACTCGCCTGGCGCGGCGCCTCCGAGCCGCTGCTGCTCGCGTGCGTGCTGTGGGCGCTTGAGCGCCACCTCGCCGGCCGGCGCGGGACCGCGTTCGCGCTCGCCGTCGCCGCGTCGCTCATACGGCCTGAGGCGTGGCCGTTCCTGGGCCTCTACGCGCTCTGGCGCTGGCGCTCCGTGGGGCGCCGCGAGCGGCTGCTGATGGCCGGCGGGCTGCTGCTCGTGCCGCTGCTGTGGTTCGGGCCGCCGGCGACGATCGGCGAGCCGTTCTCCGCCAGCACGCACGCGGCCGATTACAACGGCCAGACAGGCTCGGATCCGGCGCTCACGGCGCTGCGCCGCGGACTCGGCCTCGCGCTCGCGCCGCTGTGGGTGCTCGCGGCGGGGGCCGTCGCGCTGCGCCCGCGCGACCGCGTCGTGCGCGGGCTGGCGATCGGCGCGGCGGCGTGGCTGCTGCTCGTCGTCGTCATGACCGTCGCCGGCTATCCGGGACTCGCGCGCTTCATGCTGCCGGCGGCCGCTGTCGCATGCGTGCTCGGCGGGGTCGCGGCCGTCGAGCTGGTCCGGCGGGCGGCCCGCGACAGCGGCCGGCCCGCCGCCGCGTTCGCGGCCGCGGCGCTCCTCGCGCTCGGCGCCGGATTCGCGATCGCGCCCGCGCGCAGCGCGGTCGCCAGCACCCACACCGCGGTCGACGCGGCGCGCCCGCAGGACGAGCTGACCGCGGCGATCGCGGCCGCCGGCGGCCGCGCGCGGGTGCTCGCCTGCGGCCTCGTCGCCGTCAACCACACCGCGCAGACGGCGTTCGCGTGGAACCTGCACGTGCCGCTCGCGCGGATCGCCGACGACGTCGTCAGACCCGGCGTCGTCTTCCGCGGTCCGCGCAGCCTCGCGCTCGGCGGGACCCCGCAGATCGCCATCGCGCAGCCCTACCGCAAGGTCCTGCTCGCGCACACCGGCGTCTGGTACGTCAAGGCCGTGCTGGCGGACGGCGCGCCGCTGCCGCCGGGCTGCGGGCCGCGCCGCTGAGGACGGCGGGGCAGGCGTCCGGCGCTGGGCGCAGAATCCCGAACGTATGATCGTCCTCGGCATCGATCCGGGCACCGCCGCCACGGGCTACGGCGTCGTCGCCCAGCGCCGCGGGCGCCTGCTCGCGCTCGACGGCGGCGTGATCGAGACGCCCGCCGGCGTGGCGCCCGAGCGGCGCCTCGCCGCGATCCATGCGCGCGTGCGCGAGCTGCTCGACGAGCACGCGCCGGACGCCGTCGCGATCGAGGACCTCTACTTCGGCGCCAACGCGCGCTCGGCGATGGCCGTCGGGCAGGCGCGCGGCGTCGTGCTGCTCGCCGCCGGGGATCGCGGCCTGCCGTGCGGCTCCTACACGCCCCAGCAGGTCAAGAGCGCGGTCTGCGGCTCCGGGCGCGCCGAGAAGGCGCAGGTGCAGCAGATGGTCCAGCGGCTGCTGTCGCTGCCGCGGCCGCCGGCGCCCGACCACGCCGCGGACGCGCTCGCGGTCGCGATCTGCCACTGCAACCGCGCGCCGCTCGCAGCGGCCGCCGGCAGCGCAGCGGGGGCGCGCGGGTGATCGCGCTCGTGCGCGGGGAGGTCGTGAGCCGGCGCTTCTCGCCGGGCGGGGCGGGCGAGGTCGTCGTCGACGTGCAGGGCGTCGGCTACCGGCTGGCGGTCTCCGGCGAGACGCTCGAGCATGTGCCGGCCGCCGGGAAGGAGGTCACGCTCCACAGCCACCTGATCGTGCGCGACGACGCGCTCGCGCTCTACGGCTTCGCGACCGAGGAGGAGCGCGACCTCTTCCTGATGCTGCTCGCCGTGCAGTCGGTCGGTCCCAAGGTCGCGCTCGCGGTGCTCTCGGGCGGCTCCCCGCGCGAGCTGCTCGCCGCGTTGGCGGCGGGCGACGCCGCGCGCTTCCAGGCGGTGCCGGGGATCGGCAAGCGCACCGCGGAGCGGATCGTCGTCGAGCTGCGCGAGAAGGCCGGCGTGGCGCTGCCGGACGGGGAGGTCGTCGTCAGACGCGCCACCGCAGAGGACCCGCGCGCGCTCGCGCGCGAGGGTCTGCTCGGTCTCGGCTACAGCGCGCAGGAGGCCGAGCGGCTGCTCGACGGCGCCGCCGGCGGGACGCCCGAGGACCTGATCGCCCATGCCCTGCGGACGGCGCGCTCGTGAGCGCGGGCGCGGGCGGGGTGGGTGAAGTGGGTGGGATCCGCATCCAAACGCCCGATGTGCTGGCGGCCGAGGAGGAGCTGGACCGCTCGCTGCGCCCGCGCCGCCTGGCGGACTTCGTCGGGCAGGCGTCGGTGCGCGAGCAGCTCGCCGTCTCGATCGAGGCGGCCGTGGCGCGCGGCGACGCGCTCGACCACGTCCTGCTGGCGGGCCCGCCCGGGCTGGGGAAGACCTCGCTCGCGCAGATCGTCGCTGCCGAGCTGGAGGTCCCGTTCGAGCAGACGGCCGGCCCGGCACTGGAGCGCAAGGCCGACGTGGCCGCCTTCCTGACCGCGCTCGAGCCGCGCTCGGTCTTCTTCGTCGACGAGATCCACCGCCTGCCGCGCGCGCTGGAGGAGACGTTCTACCCGGCGATGGAGGACGGCCAGCTGCCGATCACGGTCGGTCAGGGCGCCGGCGCACGCGTCGTGACGCTCGACCTGCCGCCGTTCACGCTCGTGGGCGCGACGACGCGCGCCGGGCTGCTGAGCACGCCGCTGCGCGACCGCTTCGGCATCCAGCACCGGCTCGAGCACTACGAGGCCGAGCAGCTCGCGCAGATCGTGCGTCGCTCCGCCGCACTGCTCGGGATCGCGGTCGAGGAGGAGGGCGCGCAGGCGATCGCCATGCGCTCGCGCGGGACGCCGCGCGTCGCCAACCGCCTGCTCAAGCGCGTGCGCGACTACGCGGAGGTGCGCGGCGACGGGACCGTCACGGCCGCCGTCGCCGGCTACGCGCTCGACCTGCTGGAGGTCGACCACGAGGGGCTCGACCGGCTCGACCGCGAGCTGCTGCGCGCCGTCTGCGAGCTGTTCGGCGGCGGGCCCGTCGGGCTCTCGACGCTCGCGGTCGCGGTCGGCGAGGAGCAGGACACGGTCGAGGACGTCTACGAGCCCTACCTGCTCCAGCGCGGCTTCCTCGAGCGCACCCCGCGCGGGCGCGCGGCGACGCGTCGCGCATGGCGCCATCTCGGGCTCGAGCCGCCGCCCGAGGCGGCCGCGCTGTTCGCCTGAGCGCCTGCGCGACGATCCGCGCGAAGGCGAGAATCGCCCGGCTTTGGACGGTCGCGCCTGCTTACCCGCGCTTGAGGCCGGGGCTCGTATGCTGTGGCGGGATGGCCCACCTCTTCATCTGCCCGAACTGCGGCACGCGCACGACTGCGACGGACCGCACCGCCGGCTTCCGGCGCGAGCCGAAGGGCTGCACCAGATGCGGCTTCGGCTTTCTCTTCGAGCTGCTCGACGACTACTACCCGGCGCCCGACGCGGCCTTCTTCGTGTGCGACCGCGAGGGACGCGTGATCGGCTGCGGCCGTGGCTCGTTCGAGCTGACCGGCCTCGACGACGAGCGGGTGATCGGCCGCAGCGTGCGCGAGGTGCTCGGGCTCGACTTCGGGGAGGACGGGGAGGACGTCGTCGGGACCGTGCTGGAGTGGGGCGTGCGCGCCCTAAACAAGCCGGTCACCGTCAACGCGGAGGGCGACCTGCCGGCGCCGGCTGTTGCCGACTTGTTTCCGGCGTACGACGACGATGGCGGGCTGCTGCTCGTGCTGACGCCGGCCAAGTAGGATCGGCTGGCCATGACCGACCGTCGCCGCAACGGCCTGATCTTGCTCCTCGTCGCCGGCCTGCTGGCCGCGTCGTTCGTCGTGATCGCCGTGCGCCCGACGCATCTCGGGCTCGACCTCAAGGGCGGCGTCGAGCTCGTCTACCAGGGCGAGCCGACGCCGCAGGTCCCGCAGATCACGCCGGAAGCGCTCGACCGCGCGCTCGACATCATCCGCGCGCGCGTCGACCAGCTCGGCGTCGGCGAGCCGGAAATCGAGCGCTCCGGCAGCAACGACATCACGGTCAGCCTGCCCGCCGTCCAGAACCTCAGACGCGCCCAGCAGCAGGTCGGCACTCCGGCCCAGCTCTACTTCTACGACTGGGAGGCGAACGTCCTCACGCCGGACGGCAGAGCGGTCGCCCCGCTGCTGCCGGTGCAGAACCCCGACGCGCAGCGCATCAGCCAGGCATCCGGGGACCCGACGCAGGGGCAGGCGCTCTACGACGCGGCGCTGCTCGCGTCGAGACAGAGAGCGGTCGCAGACAGCAGAAACGGCTCGCGTCTCGGTCCCGCCTACTACCTGTTCGACAGAGCGCACAGATACCTCGCCGGCCCGGAGCAGCGCTACGGCGACCTGCTGTCGGCGATCGGCAGATCGAGGCTCCCGGTCGGCAGCACGGTCGTGACCGTGCCGCAGGGCTACGTCGTGCTGCAGGCGGTCGCGCCGACGGCGAGCGCGAGAGTGTCGATCGGCGATCCCTCGGCGCGCTTCTACGTGCTGCGCGACAACGTCGCGCTGTCGGGCAAGGACATCCGCGACCCGCAGCAGGGCTTCAACGAAAACTCGCAGCCGGACGTCGAGTTCAGATTCACCGACGCCGGCAAGACCGCGTTCCACGACGTCACGCGCGCGATCGCCCAGCGCGGCACGAACCTGCGCCTGCCGGGCGTCAATCCGCAGGCGGTGCTCCAGCACTTCGCGGTCGCGCTCGACGGCAGACTGATCTCGGTCGCCTCGATCGATCCGCAACAGCTCCCAGACGGGATCGACGGGCAGAACGGCGCCGTCATCGAGGGCGGCGGCTTCACGATCCAGAGCGCGCAGGACCTCGCGACCCTGCTGCAGCTCGGCGCCCTGCCGATCAAGCTGAGACTGATCTCGCAGTCGCAGGTCTCGGCGACGCTCGGCAAGCAGGCGCTGCACCAGGGCCTGCTCGCGGGCGCGGTCGGCCTCGCCGTCGTCGCGCTCTTCCTGATCGTCTTCTACCGGATGCTCGGCGTGATCGCGACGGGCGCGCTCGGCATCTACGCGGTCTACCTCTACGCGCTGATCAAGCTCGTGCCGATCACGCTCACGCTGCCGGGCATCGCGGGCCTGATCCTCACGATCGGCGTCGCCGCCGACGCCAACATCGTCATCTTCGAGCGCGTCAAGGAGGAGCTGCGCGCCGGGAAGTCCGTGCCGGCGGCGATCAGCACCGGCTATAGAAAGGGCCTCACGGCGATCGTCGACGCGAACGTCGTGACGGTCATGACCGCGTTCATCCTCTTCATGCTGGCGACCGCCGGCGTGAAGGGCTTCGCGTTCATGCTCGGCATCGGCACGCTCGTCTCGCTCTTCACGGCGGTGATGGCGACGCAGGCGATCCTCGCGACGCTCGGCCGCAGCCGCGTGTTCTCGAGTCCGGCCGCCGTCGGCGCGCACCTCGCCGGCAGGCGCTGGCGCTTCGACTTCATGGGGAACTCGAAGTGGTTCTTCTCGATGTCGGGCGCGATCCTGCTGATCGGCGCGCTCGCGATCGGCGGCAAGGGCCTCAACTTCGGCATCGACTTCACCTCCGGCACCCGCATCACGACCGCGCTCGTGCGGCCCGGGAACGAGAGCGCGGTCCGCTCGGTGCTGCAGGCCAACGGCGTGACCGACGCGAGAATCCAGCGCGTCACGAACAAGGCGCTCGGCGCCAACGTCGTGCAGATCTCGACGAAGCAGCTGCAGCCGACGAAGGTCCAGGAGATCCGCAGCAGACTCAGCGAGCGCTTCGGCGGCACGCGCAGCTTCTCGAGCACCTCGGTCGGCCCGACGTTCGGCCAGACGGTCGCCAACAGCGCGATCGTCGCGATCATCGCCTCGCTGCTGGTGATCTCGGCGTACATCGCACTGCGCTTCCAGTGGAAGTTCGCGATCCCGGTGCTGATCGCCCTGATGCACGACCTGCTCATCACGAGCGGCATCTACTCGCTGACGGGGCGGGAGGTGACGTCGGCGACCGTGGCCGCGCTGCTCACGATCCTGGGCTACTCGCTCTACGACACCGTGATCGTGTTCGACCGCATCCGCGAGAACATGCCGCGCATGCCGCGCGCCGCCTTCTCGCAGATCGCGAACCGCTCGATGTCCGAGGTCCTGACGCGCTCGCTGGCGACGTCGTTCTCGACGGCGCTGCCGATCCTGTCGCTGCTGCTGTTCGGCGGCCAGACGCTGCGCGACTTCGCGTTCGCGCTGCTCGTCGGCGTGATCTCCGGCGCGTACTCGTCGATCTTCATCGCGACGCCGGTGCTGACCGCCTGGAAGGAGCGCGAGCCGGTCTACGCGGCGCGGCGCGAGCGGATCGAGTCCGAGAACGGCGGCGCGGTGCCGGCCTACGCGGTCACGACCGTCGGCGGCGACCCGGTCGACGTCGAGCCCGAGCAGAAGCCGGTGGCCCCGCGCAGGCGCCTGACGGAGCCCGAGGACCCGTCGCAGATCTCCGACGAAGAGTTCACGGCGCTCGCGCGCGACCTCGACGTCGACGACGACGCAGCGGTCGCCCGACCCTCGCGCCGCGGCCGCGCCGCGACCGTCGTGCCGCCTCCCGGTCAGAGGCCGGCGCCGCGAACGCCGTCCTCGGCGGCGCCACCGCCGGCCGAGGACGGCCAGGCGAACGGCCGCGCGCCCGACGAGCCCGAGAACGAGGGCGTGCTGAAGGAGCCGCGCAAGCCGCGCCGCGCCGGCAGACGCCGCCACGGGAGGTCGCGCTGATGCTGGCGACCGCACCGTGCACGCCCGCAGCCGGGGAGGTCGGCTGATGGGCATGCTCGCTTGGGTCATGATGGGCCTCGCGATCTGGCACTTCACGATCTTCCTGCCGGACCGCTTCTGGGGCGGGATCGTCGGCGCGTTCATCGGCGCGCTGATCGGCGCGCTCGTCTTCGGGCTCCTCGTCAACGGCTTCAGCGTCCCGGGGCAGCACGACACCCACCTCGTGACCGCGCTCGAGGGCGTTCCCGGCGCGCTGATCGGCCTGGCGGTCGTCTACGCCGAGGGCATCCGCCGCGAGGCGCTCGTCGCCTGAGGGCGATCCCGCGGCGCCTGGCGCCAGCGTCGCGCTCGCGGGACGGTGCGGCCGCGCGCGCCGGCGACGTCAGGCATCCACGGTCTCGCGCTCAGGCGACGACCGCCTTCCGTCATGGCAGCTCCGTAGCCTGGGGCGGTGTCCGCGCTCGCCGTCTCCGCCTCGCCGTTCGCCGTCGGCGCGGCGGCGGCGCCCGCCAGCCCGCGGATCGAGCTGGCGCCGTGCGACCCGCTCGCGGTCGAGCGCCTGCGCGAGGCGCTCGGCTGCTCGCGCACGTTCGCGCAGGTGCTCGTGCGGCGCGGGTTGGGCGCGCCGGCTGACGCGCAGGCGTTCCTGGCGGCCGAGGAGGCGCACGACCCGGGGACGCTCGCCGGGACCGACGACGCGGTCGCGCTGATCCTGCGGCATCTCGGCGCCGGCTCGCGCATCACCGTCCACGGCGACTACGACGTCGACGGCGTGTGCGCGACCGCCCTGCTGCTGCGCGCGCTGCGCCGGCTCGGCGGCGAGCGCGCGGACGTCGAGTGGTTCCTGCCGAGCCGCGTCGCCGACGGCTACGGGCTCTCGGCCGCCACCGTGCAGCGGCTCGCGGCGCGCGGGACGAGGCTGCTCGTCACGGTCGACTGCGCGATCACCGCCGTCGAGGAGGTCGCGCTCGCGCGCGCGCTCGGCGTCGCCGTCGTCGTCACCGACCACCACCGCCCGCGCGCCGACGGAGCGCTCCCGGACGCGACGATCGTCCATCCCGCGCTCGGCGGCTATCCGTGCCCCGACCTGTGCGCCGCCGGCGTCGCCTACAAGCTCGCGCAGGCGCTCGCGCTCGCCGCCGGCGAGACCGGAGCCCCCCCGCCCGCGGATGACGACCTCGACCTCGTCGCGCTCGCGACGATCGCCGACCTCGTGCCGCTGCGGGGCGAGAACCGCCGCCTCGTGCGCGCCGGGCTGCGCACGCTCGCCTCGACCGGCAAGCCCGGGCTGCGCGCGTTGATGCGCGTCGCGCGCGTGGACCCGAGCGACCTCGATGCGCGCGCCGTCGGCTTTCGCCTCGCGCCGCGCATCAACGCGGCCGGACGCCTGCACCGCGCGGACGCCGGCGTCGAGCTGCTGCTGACGGCCGACGACTCGCGCGCCCAGGCGATCGCGCAGGAGCTGGACGCCGCCAACGCCGAGCGGCGCTTCACCGAGCAGCGGATCCTGTTCGAGGCCGAGGCGCAGGTCCGCGAGCTGGGCGAGCGGCCGGCGTACGTGCTCGCGGGCGAAGGCTGGCATCCCGGCGTGATCGGGATCGTCGCCTCGCGGATCGTCGAGCGCCACCACCGTCCGGCGATCCTGATCGCGCTCGATCGCGAGGCCGGCACGGGCACCGGGTCCGGCCGCTCGATCCCGGCCTTCGACCTGCTCGGCGCGCTGCACGCCGCCGCGCCGCTGCTGACCCGCTACGGCGGCCACCGCGCTGCGGCCGGCCTGACGATCGACGCTGCGCGCGCGGGCGAGCTGCGCGAGGCGGTCGAGGCGCACGCCGCCGCCACCCTGACCGCCGAGGACCTCGTGCCGCGCGAGCGCGTCGACGCCGTCGTCGGCGGCGCCCAGCTCGGCCTCGCGCTCGCCGACGAGCTCGCCCAGCTCGAACCGACGGGGATGGGGAACCCCGGTGTGAACCTGCTCGTCCCCGCGGCCGCGCTGCGCGACGCGCGGCCGATGGGCGAGGAGGGCCGCCACGTGCGCTTCACCGTGGAGCCGGGCGGTGGCGGGCGCTGCCGCGCCGTCGCCTTCGGCTGCGACGGCCGGCTGCCCGTCGGCCCCGACGCGCCCGCCGACGCGACCTTCCGGCTCGAGCGCAACGCGTGGAACGGCGCCGTCGAGCCGCGCCTGCGTCTGCGTCACGCCCAGCCCTGCGCGCCCGCGCCGATCGAGGTGCTCGGCGAGCCGGCGCCGGAGCAGTGGCTCGCGACCGTGCTCGCGCGCGCCGGCGCCGCCCCGCCGGCGGCGGACCGCTCGGGCTCCGGCCGCAGCGTGATCGACCGGCGCGGCGATGGCGCGCTCGCGGTGCTGCGGGAGCTGGCGGAGGAGGGCGGAGTGCTCGCGCTCGTCGCCGACGTTCCGCGGCGGATCGCGGGCCTGGAAGCCCGCGCCGGCGGCTTCGCGCTCTGCTCGCATGCCGCGCTGGCGCGCGATCCGTCGCTCGCTGTGCGCTTCCGCCACCTCGTCGTGCTCGACCCGCCGGCGCATGCCGAGGAGGCCGCGAACGTGCGCGCCGGGGCCCCGGATGCCTGCACCCATCTTTGCTGGGGTGAGCCTGAGCTACGCTTTGCGGAGCAGATCCATGAGTCGGAGCACGACCTTCGCGCTGCGCTCGTGCCGCTCTACCGGGCCCTGCGGGACCGCGGAGGGGCGGCCGGCGAGGAGCTCGAGGCGGTGCTTCGCGGGGATCGCCTCCACGGTCGATCGGTCGAGCAGGCCGCCCGGCTGCTGGCGATCCTCGCGGAGCTCGACCTCGTCAGCCTCGACCGGGACCTGCCGGCCCTGACGGTCCGGGACGCCGAGCGCACCGCGCTCGAGCGCTCCGCCACCTACCGGGCCGCGGCGCAACGAGCGGAGGACGGCCGCAGATGGCTGAAGCGAACGGCAACGCAACCGACGGCGACACCCCGCGCGTGACGCGCAGCGGGGCCGGCGTCGTGCTGCGCGCCGGCACGGACGAGGGCCGCCTGCCGGTGGACGGCATCGGCCATCCGGTCGCCCATCCGCCGGTCCGCAGGGCCGGGCTCACCGGCACCGAGCGCGAGCTGCTCGGCGACCTGTTCGCGATCGTCGAGGAGCACGCGTCCGAGAGCACGCTCGAGATCGACCGCGAAAAGGTCGAGCGCGCGTTCGTCTACGCCTGCGAGCACCACGCCGACCAGCGGCGCAAGTCTGGCGAGGAGTTCATCATCCACCCGGTCGGGGTGGCGAAGATCTGCGCCGGCATGCGGCTCGACACCGAGACGCTGTGCGCGGCGCTGCTGCACGACACCGTCGAGGACACGTCCGCCTCGCTCGAGGACGTCGGAGCGAGCTTCGGCGAGGAGGTCGCGCAGCTCGTCGACGGCGTCACGAAGCTCACGGGCCTGACGTTCTCCTCGCGCGACGAGGCGCAGGCCGAGAACTACCGCAAGATGATGGTCGCGATGGCCTCGGACATCCGGGTCATCCTGATCAAGCTCGCCGACCGCCTGCACAACATGCGCACGATCGGCGCGATGCCGAAGCAGAAGCAGATCGAGAAGGCGAAGGAGACGCTCGACATCTACGCCCCGATCGCGCACCGCCTCGGCATCCACGCGATCAAGTGGGAGCTGGAGGACCTCGCGTTCGCGGCGCTGCACCCCCGCAAGTACGCCGAGATCAAGGGCCTCGTCAACCAGCAGCGCGCCGAGCGCGAGCGCTACGTCAGCGAGGCCGGCGCGTACCTCGCGAGAGAGCTGGACGCGCTCGGGATCGAAGCGGAGATCTCCGGCCGCGCGAAGCACTTCTACTCGATCTACTCGAAGATGACGAGAAAGGGGCGCGAGTTCAACGAGATCTACGACCTCACCGCGATGCGCGTGATCGTGGAGAGCGTGAAGGACTGCTACGGCGCCGTCGGCGTGATCCACTCGCTCTGGAAGCCGCTGCCCGGCCGCTTCAAGGACTGGGTCGCGATGCCCAAGTTCAACATGTACCAGTCGCTGCACACGACGGTGATCGGGCCGGAGGGGCGCCCCCTGGAGATCCAGATCCGCACGCGCGAGATGCATGACATGGCGGAGTTCGGGATCGCCGCGCACTGGCTCTACAAGCAGGACAGAACGGTCGACGACGACGGCAAGCTGCGCTGGCTCAGACGGCTGCTCGACTGGCAGCAGGAGCTGAGCGACCCCAAGGAGTTCATGGACACCTTGAAGGTCGACCTGTTCGAGGACGAGGTCTTCGTCTTCACGCCGAAGGGCGAGGTCAAGTCGCTCGCGGCGGGCGCGACGCCGCTCGACTTCGCCTACGAGGTCCACACCGACGTCGGCCACCGCTGCGTCGGCGCGAAGGTCAACGGGCGGATCGTCCCGCTCTCCTACGAGTTGAGAAGCGGCGACATCGTCGAGGTGCTGACGTCCAAGCGCGAGCGCGGCCCCTCGCGCGACTGGCTCGCGGTCGTCAAGACGACGCGCGCGCGCAACAAGATCCGCCAGTTCTTCAAGAGCGAGTCGCGCAAGGACACCGAGCACGCCGGCCGCGAGCTGCTGCAGGACCACCTCAAGAAGCAGGGCCTGCCGGCACAGCGGATCGTCGGCTCGCCGCTGCTGGCCGACGTGATCCGCGAGATGGGCTTCCGCAAGGGCGACGAGTTCTACATCGCGCTCGGCGGCGCGAAGATCTCGCCGACGGTCGTCGTCAACAAGGTGATGCAGCGGCTCAAGCAGGGCGAGGCGGCCGAGGGCGCGCGCACCGCCGCCGACGACCTCCTCCAGACGCGCCCGCAGCGTGAACGGCGCCCCACCTCCTCGACGAAGTTCGGCATCTCGGTCGACGGCGTCGGCGACGTGATGCTGCGCCTCGCGAAGTGCTGCCGGCCGGTGCCGGGCGATCCGATCGTCGGCTACGTCTCGCTCGGGCGCGGGATCACGATCCACCGCGAGGACTGCCCGAACGTCGAGGTGCTGAGAAAGGACCCCGACCGCTTCACGCCGGTCTCGTGGGAGGGCGACTCCTCGACCTCGTTCAAGGTCGAGCTGCACATCGACGGCTGGGATCGCCACCGCCTGCTCGAGGATCTCTCGCGGACCTTCTCCGAGGCCGGCATCAACATCGTCGAGGCGCGTTGCATGTCGAACCCGCCGATGATCAAGAACCGCTTCGTGATCGAGGTCGCCGACACGAAGACGCTCGACTCGACGATCAACCGGCTGCGCAACATCGAGTCGGTCTTCGACGCCTACCGCGTCACGCCGGGCGCCGGCGCCTGACGAACCGCAAAGACGTCCGGCGACGGGTCCGCTCGGCTAGAGTGGGGCGGTGTCCGGGGGGACTCTGGGGACGGCGCGCGAGCCTGCCGGCACGCGCGGGATCGTGGCGCGCGTGCCGCGCTGGAGCGCGGCCGCGTGGGGCGCGATCGTCCTCGCCGCGCTGTTCGTTGCGCTGAGCGCCTGGTGGCTCGCGACCGATCGCGCAGTCCCGTTCGGCGGCGGCGCCTCGCACCTCTACGCGTCGCTGCTCTACCTCGAATTCATCGACGAAGGGCACCCGCTCAGAGCGATCACGTACGCGACGTACTATCCGCCGGCGATCCGCCTGCTCGGCGTGCTCGTGCTCGCGCTGTTCGGCAAGAGCGCCGACGGTCCGGTCCTCGCGCAGAACGTGGTGTTCGTGCCGCTGCTCGCGCTCGCCTGCTACCGGATCGGGCGCATGCTGGCGACCCCGGCGGCCGGACTGCTCGCGGTCGTCTTCGCGCTCGGCACGCCGCTGCTCGCCGAGCAGTTCCACGTCTTCATGCTCGACGCCCCGCAGGCGGCGCTCGTCGCGCTCACCGCCTGGCTGATCCTGGAGAGCGACCGCTTCGCACGTGTGGGGCCGGCGGCGCTCGCCGGCCTGGCGGTCGGGGTCGGCGTGCTGACCAAGCAGCTGATGCCGCTGTATCTCGTCGGGCTCGTCGGCTGCGTGCTCGCGCGCGGAGGCGGCTGGCGCAACCGCCGGGGCCTTGCCGCGTTCGTGGGCGTCGCGCTCGTCGTCGGTGCGCCGTGGTACGTCGTCCACCTCTCGGAATGGGGCAGATTCTTCGGTGCGGCGGGGACCGGCAGCGCGAGCGAACCCGTCCCGCCTGCCGCCAGCCCGCCGGTCCTCTCGCTCGCCAACCTGGGCTGGTACGGCTGGGCGGCGCTCAACGGGCTGCTGTTCGCGCCGCTGTTCGCGTTCGCGGCGGTCGGCGTCGGCGCGGCGCTCGTGCGTGCACTGCGCACACGACCGCGCCCGCTCGGCGATGTCAGCGTCGAGCTGCTGTGGGGCCTGTTCGGCACATGGCTCGCGCTCACTCTGCTGCGCCACCACGACGTGCGCTACACGATGGGCGCGGTCGTCTACGTGGCGACGCTCGGCACGGCCTGGGTCGTCCGCCTCGCGCCCGGCTGGCGCCTCGCCGCGACCGCGACGCTGCTCGCCGCCGTGGTGGTCGCGCAGCTCGGCGCGACCTTCGGCGTCGGCCGCACGCCCGATCAGCTTCCGCTCAGCAACGGCGCGATCCACGAAGGCGAGGGCGTGCCCCCGCGCGACCGCGTCGTCCTCTACTCGAGCCTCGACTACCTCGTCTCCGGCCCCCAGCGCGACGGCGACGTGCTCGGCCTGATGCGCAGGCTGCGCGCCGCCGGCGCCGCCGGCATCGCGTGGGAGGACCACGGCGGAGTCGCCCAGATCAACGACCACCACTTCGAAGGCATCGGCCTGATCGTCTTCGCGCGGGTCGCCGGGCTGAGTGTCGAAGGGGTCGATCCGCCCGCCGCCGGCCCCGTCGCGCACCTCATACGCACCCGCGCGCTCGACGGCACGCCGCCCTGCACGCGCCTGGGCAACGGCACCGCCGTGTGGGTCCAGGTGGGCGGCCGCGATGCCTGTCCGCCTTAGCCTCCGCCCGCGGGGCGCAGCGCGCTCGCGTCGACGACCTCGAAGTCCTTGCCGGTGAAGCGGTCGAGCGCGTGCAGCTCGTCATTGCTCCAGCGCGGGTCGGGCGCGCCGCCGAGGTACCAGGGCGAGCCGTTGTCGGCGAGCATCAGGCCGTAGCGCTGCATGGCGAGGGCGACGATCTTCGCCTGCCGCGGCAGGCCGCGCAGGCTGATCGATCGCTTCAAGCGGACCCGCAGCCCCATCGGGGGCAACGCAGGGCTCGACGAGTCCCCGGCCTCGTGCCGCGCGGGCCAGACGAACGCGGTCCGCGTTCGCGGCGCGGTGAAGCGCAGCGCGTGCAGGATCGCCCCTTGCGCGACGTCGCCGTAGCGGGCGAGGCCGGGGAGGATGGGGAGACCGGCGGCGTCGGCGCTCGTCCACGTCTTCGGCCTGAGGCGGTTGGAGCGCAGGTCCCACGTGGCGCCGCTGCCGGCGCGCCACGAACGGCCGCCGGAAAGGGGGTGGGCGTCGTAGAGCTCGTAGAGCTTGCACGCCGACCTGTCGACGATCAGGACGTGCCGGTCGCCCGTCGCGTGCGGGCCGCCCTCGATCCTCGCGTTTGGCGGGATCGGGTAGGGGCCCCGGTCGGACTCGCCGGCGTAGTCGAAGCTCACGGGCACGCGCCGCTGCTCCGCGCCCACGACGGTGTAGGGGATCCCGATGGGGCCGCCGTCCCACGTGCCCGAGCCGAAGTCGGCATGCACGTGCGCCGTCAGGCCGATGCTGCGGATCAGCGTCGCGCTGTCGCGCGCGACGGGCAGGCGGTCGATCCGCTCGTTCCACGCGTTGGTGGCGGGGAAGACGGGGCAGCCGGCCACCGTCGGCGCGGCGCTCGGCGCCGGCGCCGCCAGCGCTGCCGACGCCGACACGAGGGCTGCGAAGGAAAGGAGGGCCGTGCGTCGCGGCATCGGCCGCAGCCTACGGCGCGCCACCGTCGTCAGCTCGATGTGTGGTGCTTAGCTGCGAGATTTCCGACTTAAACGCCCACACATCGCGTCAGGCCATGACGCGCAGTGCCGCCTGCTCGACGCGCGCGGCGATCTCCGGGCGCTCTCCGAGGTAGTCGCCGTCGACCTGGAGCGGCAGTCCGCGCTCGTCCAGCGAGCGGATCGTCAGCTCCGTCAGGCCGGCGAAGCTCTCGACGCGGCGGTGCTTGGCGATCCGCGCGCGCGTGAGCGCGCGCCAGGCGACGGTCGGCACGTCGAGCGGGCCCGCGCGGCGCAGCACCACGCCGGCGATCGTGCCGCTGTCCAGTGCGACGTCCTCGGCGAGCTCGATCGGGCGGGAGGCGAAGTACGTGTAGGGCGTCGTGTTCTGGACGATCGCGGTGACGCCTTCGTAGGTCTCGCCGCCGGGCAGCTCGACAGCGAGGCGGCGCGGGCGCACGAGGTACTCGCCGTTGAAGGCGCCGACTGCCGCGGTGGCATAGAACCACGGGCCGAAGCGCGCCTTCAACCCCGGGTGCGCATCGACGCGCTTCGTCACGCTCGCGTCGAGCCCGACACCGGCGGTGAAGAGGAAGCGGCGCTCGTTCACGACGCCGAGGTCGATCCGCCGGGGAGACCAGGCGTCCGCGAGCGCGAGCAGGTGCTCGGTCGCGTCGACGACGTCGTTGGGGATCCCGAGGATGCGGCAGAAGACATTGGTCGAGCCGCCCGGCAGGCAGGTCATCGGCGTCTGCGAGCCGGCGAGCCCGTTGGCGACCTCGTTGAAGGTGCCGTCACCGCCGAAGGCGCAGACGACGTCGTAGCCCTCCTGTGCCGCCTCGCGGCACAGCTCGATCGCATGGCCGCGCGCCTGCGTCTCGACGGAGTCGACCTCGTAGCGGCCGCGCAGCGCGTAGACGACGAGGTGCTTCAGGCGCGCCGAGACGGTCGTCGCGTAGGGATTGACGATCACGAGCATCCGCTTGCTCGGAGCACGCGACGACGCGGAGGAGGCGAGGCGCTCGAGCGCCTCGAGGGAGGTGGCGGCCACGAAGCCTTCTACTCCGGCGCCGACCGCGCGTTACTCACAGCCAGCGGCGGCGGCGGAAGAAGGCGATCATCGCGATCCCGACGACGACCATCACGCCGATCAGCGCCCAGAACGGGCCGAGGTGATCCTGGCCGGGCACGCGCACGTTCATCCCGAAGATCGAGGCGATCAGCGTCAGCGGCAGGAACACCACCGTCAGGACGGTGAGGATGCGCAGCACGTCGTTGAGCTCGTGCGAGAGGACCGACTCGTTCGTCGCCTCGAGCGCCTCGACCGTCTCCTTGTAGGTCTCGAGGATCTGCCAGACGCGCTCGGAGGCGTCGTTGATGTCGTCGAAGTAGACGTCGAGGTCCTCCGCCAGGTAGCGCTGCTTCGTGCGCTCGAGGTCGCCGAAGACGGCGCGCTGCGGGCGCACGACCTTGCGGAAGTTGATGATCTCCTGCTTGACGTTGGAGATGTCGCGCACGACCTCGCTCGAGCGGCCCTCGAAGATCTCGTCCTCGATCCGCTCGAGCTTGTTGCCCATCTTCGCGAGCATCGGGAACGAGGCGTCCACGCACGCGTCGACGATCTTGTAGAGCAGGTAGCCGGTGCCCTTCGAGAACCACTGCCCACGCAGGTCGTCGTTGGCGCGCACGCGCTCGAACAGGTACTCGACCGGCTGCAGCGGCGCGTTCGGAAGCGTGACGAGGAAGTCGGGGCCGACGAACAGGTCGAGCTCGGCGGCATTGAGGCGGCCGACCTGCTTGTCGAAGCGCGGGAAGTAGAGGACGATGAAGAGGTAGTCGCCGTACTCGTCGATCTTCGGGCGCTGGTTGCGCGAGAAGACGTCCTCGTAGTCGAGCGCGTGGAAGTCGAAGCGCTCCTCGAGCCAGGCGCGGTGGCTGTGGCGCGGCTGCTCGATGTTGACCCAGCGGATCCCGAGCGCCTCGGCGACCTCGACCTGCGAGGCCTCAGGCTCGGCGACCGTGGGCGCGACGACGGAGCGACCGCGCGCGACGCGTGCGAAGCGGGGCTTGGGCAAGCTCGGCATGGGGACTTCGCGGCTCGTCGCTCATCTGGTCGGTCGTCGTCGGCACGTGGGCATTGTATCCCTGCGCACGTGGATCTCGGGGGAGACGCACGTGAGATTGCGGCTCTGTTGCGGAGCTGCCGATCACCGGGCTATACTGCCACGAGCAGTACGACATAGCAGTACGCATCGAGAGCGGTGGAGGGACTGGCCCTTTGAAGCCGCGGCAACCACCCCGACAAGGGGAAAGGTGCCAATTCCATCAGGCAACAACAAGCCTGGGAGATGTGGGAAGCGGTTTCGAACCTCTGCCCCAGAACCCGGCGGAGGTTTTCTTATGCCGCCCGAGTCATTGAAGTGCAAAGAATGCCACACCGTCTATCCGCTCGACGCGAGCTACGTCTGCGAGCGCTGCTTCGGTCCGCTCGAGGTGGCCTACGCATCGCACGGGGCCGTCGAAGCCGCCGAGCTGCGCCGCCGCATCCAGGCGGGACCGCACTCGATCTGGCGCTACCGCGACTTCCTGCCGCTGGAGGGGGCGCCTCCGCGCGACACGCTCCCCGCGGGCTGGACGCCGCTGCTGCGCGCCGACCGCCTCGCCGAGCGCCTCGGCCTGCGCGAGCTGTGGATCAAGAACGACGCCGCCAACCCGACGCACTCGTTCAAGGACCGGGTCGTCGCCGTCGCGCTCGCGCGCGCGAAGGAGCTCGGCTACCGGACGATCGCGTGCGCCTCGACCGGCAACCTCGCGAACGCGGTCGCTGCGCACGCCGCGGCCGCCGGTCTCGACTCCTACGTCTTCATCCCGTCTGACCTGGAGGAGCAGAAGATCCTCGCAACCGGGGTGTATGGGACGACGATCGTCGCCGTCAGAGGCAACTACGACGACGTCAACCGCCTCTGCACCGAGGTCTCCGGAGAGCGGCAGTGGGCGTTCGTGAACATCAACTTCCGCCCCTACTACGCCGAGGGCTCGAAGACGATCGCCTACGAGATCGTCGAGCAGCTCGGCTGGCAGGTGCCCGACCGCATCGTCGGCCCGATCGCGTCGGGCTCGCAGTTCACGAAGATCGCACGCGGCTTCGAGGAGTGGATCGAGCTGGGGCTCGTCGACGGCGCCGTGCCGACGATGAACGGCGCGCAGGCCGAGGGCTGCTCGCCGGTCGCGAGCGCGTTCGCCGCCGGCCACGACGTCTGCCGTCCCGTCAAGCCGGACACGATCGCCAAGTCGCTGGCGATCGGCAATCCGGCCGACGGCCCGTACGCGCTCGACCTCGCGCGCCGCACGGGCGGCTCGATCGACGCGGTCAGCGACGAGGAGATCGCGGCCGGCATCCGGCTGCTCGCGGAGACCACCGGCATCTTCACCGAGACCGCCGGCGGCGTGACGACCGCGGTGCTGGCAAAGCTCGCCGAGCGCGGCGACATCGACCCGGGCGAGCGCGTCGTGGCGGTCATCACCGGCGAGGGCCTGAAGACGCTCGACGTCGTGCGCGGCACGTTCGAGACGGTCGAGATCGAGCCGTCGTATGACGCCTTCGAGGCCGCGACCGAGACCGCGGTGGCGGCCTGATGGCGATCGTGGTGAAGATCCCGACGCAGCTGCGCGCCGCGACCGGCGGCGCCTCCAGTGCCGCGGTCGACGGCGGCACCGTCGGGGAGGTGCTCGACGCGCTCTACGAGCAGTTCGGCGAGCTGCGCGAGCGGATCGCGGACGACGGCGGGCTGCGCCGCTTCGTCAACGTCTACATCGGCGGCGAGGACATCCGCTTCCTCGACGGCCTCGAGACGCCCGTCTCCGACGGCGACGAGGTGACGATCCTGCCCGCGGTCGCCGGCGGGTGAGCAGCGCGCGCCGACGGCCCATTCGGACACGCCTGCGTTTCCCGCTCGAGCCGTCGGTGGCAAGATGACGCCCATGAGCACATCAGCACCACCACGTTCGCTGCTTGCCGCAGTCCTCGTCGCGGGCGCCGGCCTGCTGGCGACGGCGACCGCGCTCGGCGCCGCGTCGCCCGGTCCGCGACTGACCATCGATCGGACGGCGGTCCAGCCCGGTGCCGCCGTGCACCTGACCGGCAGCGGATTCCCGCACACGGCGCACCTCGTCCTGCTGGCGGGCGCCCGCGAGCACGGCGCCAAGCCGATCGGCAGCGCGGTGACGGGCGCACGAGGCGGGTTCGTCGCGACCGTGCGGGTGCGTCGCCGCGCGTCGCCGGGCAGCTTCGTCGTCGTCGCGTGCAGCGACGCTTGCCACTTGAGAGCGAGCACGCGCTTTCGCATCGTGCGGCGCTGAGGTCAACGGGTCAAAAAACCAGGAATCCCCCAGCCAGCAGGGGGCATACCCGCTAGGGAGGGGAAGATCCACGCTCTCGGGCGTGGATTGAACAGGGGAACCAGTGAAGGGTTGCTGCGTGGCAGATGGGCTGCATCGGGAGCGGCGGGCGTTGGCGATCGCCGTGCGCGAGCTGCGCGTGCGGAAGTCGCTCAAGCAGGAGGAGGTGTGCGAGGCGTCGGGTCTCGGGCGCAACTACCTCACGACGCTCGAGAGCGGGCGCACGAACCCGTCCTTCGAAGCGATGGTCCGCGTCGCGCGCGGGCTCGGCGTCTCCTTCACCGAGCTCGCACGCGTCTACGAAGAGCGCCTCGACGAGGCCGGCGTCCCGCCAGCCGCACCTTGAGCGCTAAGCTGCCGGGGATCAGGCGCCCGTAGCTCAGTGGATAGAGCGCTCGCCTCCGGAGCGAGAGGTCGCAGGTTCGAATCCTGCCGGGCGCGTCACGCCGAAGCGAGTGCCGATGTTCCTCCTGACGACGTTGGCCTATCCCTGCGTCCTGGCCGTCCTGAGCGTCGGCGCCGGCCTGCTCGCCGACCGCGCAAGCGGCGGCTTCCTGCCCGCCTCGCTGCTGCCGGCGCTCGGCGTGGCCGCGCTGATCGCGATCTCCCAGCTGACGACGTTCGCCGCTCCGCTCGCTCCGGCGACACCCTACGTGCTGGCGGCGGCGGCCGCGCTCGGACTGGTGCTCGGGCGCGCGCGCCTGCGCTCTTGGGCGCTCGCGCTGCGACCGGCCTCATGGCAGATGCTGGCTCCGACGCTCGTCTACTGCGTGGCGCTGCTGCCGGTGCTCGCTGCGCTGCGGCCGACCTTCTCCTCTTACCAGCTGCTGCCGGACTCGGCCTTCCACATGATGGGCGCCGACTTCCTGCTGCGCCACGGGCAGGACTACGCGCACCTGGACCTGCGCAACTCCTATGGCGCCTACATCCACGGCTACTACGGCACGAGCTACCCCTCCGGCGGCGACACCCTGTTCGGCGGGACCGCCCTGCTGCTGCGCCTGCCGCTGATCTGGGCGTTCCAACCGTTCAACGCGTTCGTGCTCGCGGTCGGCGCCGGCGCCGCCTGGGTGCTCGCCCGCGAGCTCGGGCTCGAGGGCGGGTGGGCAGCGCTCGCCGCGGTCGTCGTCACCGTCCCCGCGCTCGTCTACGGCTACGAGCTCGTCGCCTCGGTGAAGGAGATCGTCGCGCTGCCGATGATCCTCACGCTCGGGGCGCTCGTCGTGCTGCACGAGCGCTGGCTGCCCGGGCCGCCGCAAGGCGCGGTCCCGTTCGCGCTCGTCGTCGCGGCGGGACTCTCGGCGATCGGCGCCGCGTTCGGCGCCTGGGCGCTCGCCGCCACGCTCGTCGTGGCGGTGCCGGCGGTGCGAGCCGTGCTGAGCCGGCGCACCTCGGCGCGTTCCGTGCTGGCGCTCGGCGGCTGCGGCGCGCTCGCGCTGCTGCTCGCCGCGCTGCCGACGTGGGTCGACCTCGGCGGCTCGCTGCAGGTCGCGCAGGCGATCGGCACGACCAGCAATCCCGGCAACCTGCGCGCACCGCTGCCGGCGGCCGAGGCGCTCGGCACCTGGCTGTCGAACTCCTACAGGCAGGTGCCGCTGGGGTCGCTGCGGCCCGTCTCCTACGCGTTCGCGCTCGTCGCGCTGGTTGCGGGCGCGCTCGGCATAGCTCGCCTGCTGCACCGGCGCGCGTACGCGCTCGCCGGCTGGATCGCACTGACGCTCGCGGTGGGGGCGGTGCTGATCTCCTACGCGACGACGTGGGCGGAGGCGAAGACGTTGATGCTGACCTCGCCGATCGCGATGCTGGTCGCCTGGGGTGGCGTCGCCGCGCTGCGCTCCTCGCGGCGCTGGCTCGGCGCCGCCGCGGCGGCGCCGCTGCTGGCGGTCGTGCTCACGCTCGGCGTCTCCGCCTCGGACGCGATGCAGTACCACGGCTCGGACCTCGCGCCGACCGTGCGCTACGGCGAGCTGGCGTCGCTCGACGCCCGCTTCGCCGGCCGCGGGCCGACGCTCTTCACCGACTACGACGAATACTCGCTCTACCTCCTGCGCGACCTCGACGTCGGCGGCCCCGACTTCATCTGGGTGCCGCCGGCGCTCAGAGCGGTCGCCCCGCATCACGGCGAGGTCGTCAGCCTCGACCGCGTGGCGCCGCGCGCGCTGCTCGGCTACCCGCTGATCGTCACGCGCCGCAACCCGTCGGCGAGCCGGCCGCCGAGCGCCTACCGGCTGCTGTGGCAGGGCACCTACTACCAGGTGTGGGGCCGGCGGCCGGGCGCGCCGGCGGCGCTGGCGCACCTCGGCCTCAACGTCACACGCCCGGCGCGCTGCGTCGCGGTGCGCCGGATCGCGCGCGTCGCGCTGCGCAGCCACGGCCGCCTCGTCGCCGCCAGCTCGCCGGGGCTCGTGCAGATCTCGCTGGCGCGCGCGCACCATCCCGACTGGATCTATCGCTGGCCCGGCCTCGCGATGCGCGAGCGCGGGGCGCTGTGGGCGTCGTTCAGCGTGCCGCACGCCGGCGTCTGGGACGTGTGGCTGCGCGGCGAGATCATGCCCACGGTGCAGGTCGGCCTCGACGGGCGCGCGCTCGCCTCGGTCGGCGCGGAGCTGAGCGGCAGCTCGTACAACGTCGACACCGCGCCGCCGCTGCGCGTGCGGCTCGCCGCCGGCCGCCACGTGCTGACGGTCGCGCGGGGCGGATCGACCCTCGCCCCGGGCGATGGGGGCGTCGCGCTGCTGCAGAGCGCGTTCGCGACGCCGGTGAAGACCGGCGAAGCCGAGGCGCTGGAGCGGATCCCGACGGCGCGCTGGCGCTCGCTGTGCGGACAGCGGCTGGACTGGATCGAGGTCGTGCCGGCAGGGCGCCGGTCGTCGGCGGGACACGCGTCGCGGAGACGCTGATGGACCTCTCGCTCTTCTTCCTCGGTACCGCCGGCTCCGTCCCGACCGCGCGCCGCGGGCTGCCGGCCGTGCTGCTGCGGCGCGGCGCCGACCGCATCCTGTTCGACTGCGGGGAGGGGACGCAGCGCCAGCTCCTGCGCTCGGTCGGCCTGATGGACCTGACCGACGTCTTCATCACGCACTTCCACGCCGACCACTGGCTCGGCCTGCCGGGGATGCTCAAGACGTTCGACCTGCGCGCGCGCGAGAAGCCGCTGACGATCTACGGCCCGCCGGGGCTCGCGAAGCTCTTGCAGTCGATGCGCCACGTGTGGGGCGGCGTCGGCTACCACGTCGAGATCGTCGAGCTGGCCGACGACGAGCCGGTCGAGCGCGACGAGTACGTGATCGAGCCCTTCCCCGTCGCGCACCGCGGCGTGGCGTACGGCTACGCGCTGATCGAGGACGACCGCCCGGGCAGATTCGACGCCGCGCTCGCGGAGCGCCTCGGCGTCGAGCCGGGGCCGGACTTCGGCCGCCTGCAGCGAGGCGAGGTGGTGGACGGCGTGCGTCCCGAGCAGGTGATCGGCGGGGACCGGCCCGGGCGCAAGCTCGTGATCTCCGGCGACACCGGACCGTGCGACGTGGTCGTTGAGGTCGCCTACCGCGCGGACGTGCTCGTGCACGAGGCGACCTTCACGCGCGAGGAGGCCGAGCGCGCGAGAGAGACGCAGCACTCGACCGCGGAGCAGGCGGCGAAGGTCGCCCTTGAGGCGGAGGCGCGGATGCTCGCGCTCGTGCACCTCTCGACCCGCTACGGCGGCCGCGAGATCCGCGAGGAGGCGTCGGCGATCTTCCCCGCGACGGTCGTCCCGCGCGACTTCGAAGCGATCGAGGTGCCGTTCCCCGAGCGTGGGGCGCCCGAGCTGGTGCGCTGGAGCCAGCCCGCGCCGCCCCAGCGTGCCGCCGGCGCGCCGGCCGAGACGCCCGCGTAGCGCCGGCCGCGCTGCTACGCTGCGCAGCGTCCGTTCCTTTAACCCGGTCCCGCGAGGCCAGGAAGGTTCAGGTTGGAAGCCGAGAAGGTCGTCCTCGACCGCGACGACGTGCGGCGCACGCTGGTGCGCATCGCACACGAGATCGTCGAGAAGAATCCCTCGCAGCAGCTCGCGATCGTCGGCATCCACCGGCGCGGCGCCCCGCTCGCCGCGCGCCTGCGGGAGCTGGTGGCGGACCTGCTCGGCGCGGACCTTCCGCTCGGCGACGTCGACATCGCCTTCTACCGCGACGACGTGGCGCTGCGCCCGAGCGCGCCGGTCGTGCACGCCTCGCACATCGACTTCCCGCTCGAGGCGCGCACGATCGTGATCGTCGACGACGTGCTCTACACCGGGCGCACCGTGCGCGCCGCGATCGACGCGATCTTCGACTACGGGCGCCCCGCCCGCGTGCAGCTCGCCGTGCTCGCCGACCGCGGCCACCGCGAGCTGCCGATCCGCCCCGACTACGTCGGCAAGAACCTCCCGACTGCCCGCGAGGAGCACGTCAATGTGCGTGTCGAGGAGCTCGACGGCGTCGACGAGGTGACGATCTCCCAACCCGCGGAGGTGACCGCATGACCGTGCCGGTGGGTCCCCGCCACCTGCTCTCGATCGACGACCTCGACCGCGAGGGGATCGAGCGGATCCTCGACCGTGCCGCCTCGTTCGCCGAGGTCGCCGGCCGCGAGATCAAGAAGGTCCCCGCGCTGCGCGGACGCACGGTCGTCAACCTCTTCTACGAGGCGTCGACGCGCACGAGCAGCTCGTTCGAGCTGGCCGCCAAGCGGCTCTCGGCCGACGTCGTCTCAGTGCGCGCGGCGACCTCGTCGGTGACGAAGGGCGAGTCGCTGAAGGATACGGTCCAGACGCTCACCGCCTATGACCCGGCGGCGATCGTGATCCGCTCGCCGCACGCCGGTGCCGCCCAGCTCGTCGCACGCTGGACCGATGCGGCCGTCGTCAACGCCGGCGACGGCAAGCACGAGCATCCGACGCAGGCGCTGCTCGACGTCTACACGCTGCGCAAGCGGCTTGGCGCGCTCGACGGCCGGTGCGTTTGGATCGTCGGCGACGTGCTGCACTCGCGCGTCGCGCGCTCGAACATCCTCGCGTTCGCGCGGATGGGCGCGCAGGTGACCGTGAGCGGGCCGCCGACGCTGATCCCGCGGGGGATCGAGGCGCTGGGCTGCCGCGTCGCGCCGACGCTCGACGGGCTCGCCGAGGCCGACGTCGTCTACGCCCTGCGGATGCAGACCGAGCGGATGGAGGAAGCGTATGTGCCGTCGCTGCGCGAGTACGCGGCGCGCTACCAGATCGACGCGGCGCGCCTGATGCCGCACCAGCTGCTGATGCATCCGGGTCCGGTCAACCGCGGCGTCGAGCTGTCGGCCGACGCGATCGACTCGCCGCAGGCGCTGATCGCCCAGCAGGTCGAGGCGGGCGTCGTCGTGCGGATGGCGGTCCTGTACGAGCTGCTCGTCGGCGCGCCCCTGGAACAGCCGGCCGAAGCGGCCGCGGTCGAAGCGGTCGCCGCCGCATGAGCGTGCCGCGGCTCTTCCACGCGCCGGCCGTCCCGGCCGCGCTGCTGCTGCGCGGCGTGCACGCGCTTGACCCGCGCGCGGACCTCGACGCGCCGGCCGACGTGCTCGTACGCGACGGCCGGATCGCCGAGATAGGCCCACCCGGCTCGCTCGCCGCGCCGGACGGGGTCGAGGCGGTCGAAGGGGAGGGGCTGCACCTCTTCCCGGCCTTCTTCGACCCGCACGTCCATCTGCGCACGCCCGGGCAGGAGCACAAGGAGACGCTCGCGAGCGGCACCGCAGCCGCGGCCGCGGGCGGCTACTGCGGAATCGTCGCCATGCCGAACACCTCGCCGACGCTCGACAGCGCGCCGCTGCTGCGCGCGCTGATCGAGCAGGCCCGTCGCGAGGCGCGCGTGCCGGTCGGCTTCATGCCGGCGATCACGCGCGCGCTCGCGGGCGCAGAGCTGACCGACATGGCCGAGCTGCGCGACGCGGGCGCGCTCGGCTTCACCGACGACGGCAAGCCGGTCGCCGCCGCCGGGATGCTGCGCCGCGCGCTGCAGTACCAGCGGCTGTGCGGCGGCGTGCTGGCGCTCCACGAGGAGGACCCGTCTCTGTCGGGGCACGGCGTGATGCACGAGGGCGCCGCCTCGGCGCGGCTCGGGATGGCCGGGATCCCCTCGATCTCCGAGTCGACGATGGTCGCGCGCGACGCCGCGCTCGCCGCCTACGAGGGCGGCCGCGTCCACTTCCAGCACCTCTCCTGCGTGGAATCGGTGCAGGCGCTCGCTGCCTGGAAGGCTGCCGGCGCGCATGTCAGCGGCGAGGCATCTCCGCACCACCTGACCCTGACCGACGAGTCGGTGCGCTCGCTCGACTCGCGCTTCAAGATGAACCCGCCGCTGCGTACCGAACCCGACCGCCAGGCGCTGATCGCGGGCCTGCGCGACGGCACGATCGACTGTGTCGCGACCGACCACGCCCCGCACGCGCGCCATGAGAAGGAGGTCCCGTTCGAGGAGGCGCCGATGGGCGTGACCGGCCTGGAGACCGCCTTCCCGGTGCTCTACACCGACCTCGTGCTGCCGGGACTGCTGCCGCTGGGCCTCGTCATCGAGCGGATGACGGCCGGCGCGGCGCTGCTGGCGCTGGACACGCCGCGGATCGCGGTCGGTGAGTCGGCCAACCTCGCGCTGCTCGACCTCGCGGCGGAGTGGGAGGTCGGCGCGCGCGGCTACGCGAGCAAGTCGGCGAACTCGTGCTTTGAGGGGCGCGCGCTGCGCGGCGTCGTGCGGCTGACGGTCGCCGCCGGGGCGGTCGTGCACCGCGCCCCGGTGGAGGTGCCAGCGTGAGCGCGCGCACGCTCGACCGCGCGCGATCCGCGCTTGTCGTGATCGACGTGCAGGAGGCATTCGCGAAGGCGGTCGAGCGCTTCGACGTCGTCGTCGCGCAGTCGGCGATCCTCGCGCAGGGCGCGCGGGTGCTCGGGCTGCCGGTGCTCGTCACCGAGCAGTACCCGCGCGGACTCGGCGACACGGTGGCGCAGCTTCGCGACGCGCTCGCTGAGACGCCGCGGCTGTCGAAGACGGTCTTCTCCGCCGCGCGCGCCGAGGGCTTCGATCTCGCCGGCCGGGACCAGGCGCTCGTCTGCGGGATCGAGACGCACGTGTGCGTGAGCCAGACGGTCCACGACCTGCTCGCCGGCGGCGTCGAGGTCCACGTGGCGGTCGACGCGGTCGGCTCGCGCACAGCCGCCAACCGCGAGCTGGGCCTGCGCAAGATGGAGGAGAGCGGGGCGATTCTCACCTCGGTCGAGACGGCGCTGTTCGAGCTGCTCGGCGCCGCGGGCAGCGACGAGTTCAAGACGATCCAGAAGCTGGTGATGTAGATGATCGCCCCCGACCCGACCGCGTACGTCCTGCTCGAGGACGGCGAGCGCTTCGACGGGCTCGCCTGCGGCGCCGCGACGCACGCCGTCGGCGAGGTCGTCTTCACGACCGGCATGACCGGCTACCAGGAGGCCGTCACCGACCCGTCGTTCGCGGGTCAGCTCATCACCTTCACCACGGCGCACGTCGGCAACTACGGCGTCAGCGCCGAGGCGATGGAGTCGGACCGCATCCACGCGCGCGCGGCGATCATGCGCGCCGCCGCGAACCGCGAGGACGCGCCCGGTGCCGAGGGCGGCTGGCTCGACTGGCTGCGCGACTGCGGCGTGCCCGCGATCGCCGACCTCGACACGCGTGCGCTCGTGCGTCACATCCGCGACGCGGGCGCGATGCGCGGCGGCGTCTTCCCGGCGAGCGTGGGGGAGGACGAGGCGCGTGCGCTGATCGCCGCGGAGCCGTCGATGCGCGGGCGCGATCTCGCGCGCGAAGTGACGCCGGCCGAGCCGCGGGTGCTGCCGCCGCTGCGTGGCTCGGGGGGCCCGACGATCGCGATGATCGACACCGGCGTGAAGGACTCGATCGTGCGCAACCTGCGCGAGCGCGGCGCAACCGTCGAGCTGCACCCCTGCACGTCGAGCGCGCAGGAGCTGCTCGCGCGCGACCCCGACGCGTTCTTCCTCGCCAACGGCCCGGGCGACCCGGCCGCGCTCGACTACGTCGTCCAGACGATTCGCGGACTGGTCGGGAAGAAGCCCGTCTACGGCATCTGCCTCGGCCACCAGCTGCTGTGCCGCGCAATCGGACTGGAGACGTACAAGCTGCCGTTCGGCCACCGCGGCGCCAACCACCCGGTCAAGGACCTCACGACCGGCCGTGTCGAGATCACCAGCCAGAATCACGGCTTCGCGGTGCTCGGCCCGGGCGGCGCGAAGACGCTGCCGACCGACGAGCCGGTCCGCTGGGAGACAGACTTCGGCGCCGCCGAGCTGACGCACATCAACCTCTACGACCGCACGGTCGAGGGCCTCGCGCTGCGCGACGTGCCCGGTGCGACGGTCCAGTACCACCCGGAGGCGGGCCCCGGCCCGCACGACGCGCTCTACCTGTTCGACCGCTTCATCGAGGAGATCGCCGCGCATGCCTAAGCGGGAGGACGTCAGGAAGATCCTCATCATCGGCTCGGGCCCGATCGTGATCGGCCAGGCGGCCGAGTTCGACTACTCGGGCACGCAGGCGTGCAAGGTGCTGATGGAGGAGGGCTACGAGGTCGTCCTCGTCAACTCCAACCCGGCGACGATCATGACCGACCCGGAGCTGGCGACGGCAACCTACGTCGAGCCGCTGCTGCCCGGCCCGGTCGCGCAGGTGATCGAGCGCGAGCGGCCCGACGCGCTGCTGCCGACGCTCGGCGGCCAGACCGCGCTCAATCTCGCGAAGGCGCTGCATGAGGACGGCACGCTGGAGAAGTTCGGCGTCGAGCTGATCGGTGCGAACTACGAGGCGATCGACCGCGCGGAGGACCGCGACCGCTTCCGCGAGACGATGGCGCAGGCGAGACTGCGCGTGCCCGGCTCGGCGATCGCGACGACCGTCCCCGAGGCGCTCGCCGCACAGGAGCGGATCGGCCTGCCGGCGATCATCCGCCCGGCCTTCACGCTCGGCGGCCGCGGCGGCGGGATCGCGCGCACGCCGGCCGAGTACGCCGAGATCTGCGCGCGTGGGATCGCCGCCTCGCCGATCGGCCAGGTGCTGATCGACGAGTCCGTGCTCGGCTGGGGCGAGTTTGAGCTGGAGGTGATGCGCGACCACGCCGACAACGTCGTGATCGTCTGCTCGATCGAGAACCTCGACCCGATGGGCGTGCACACGGGCGACTCCGTCTGCGTCGCGCCGCAGCAGACGCTCACCGACAAGCTCTACCAGCAGCTGCGCGACCAGGCGATCGCCGTGATCCGCGCCGTCGGCGTCGAGACGGGCGGGTCGAACGTCCAGTTCGCCGTCAACCCGGCGAGCGAGGAGATCGTCGTGATCGAGATGAACCCGCGCGTCTCGCGCTCCTCCGCGCTCGCCTCGAAGGCGACCGGCTTCCCGATCGCCAAGATCGCCGCGCGCCTGGCGGTCGGCTACACGCTGCAGGAGATCGACAACGACATCACGCGCGCGACGCCCGCGAGCTTCGAGCCGACGATCGACTACTGCGTGGTGAAGTGGCCGCGCTTCGCGTTCGAGAAGTTCCCCGGCTCCGACGCCGGCCTCTCGACGCACATGAAGTCGGTCGGCGAGGCGATGGCGATCGGGCGCACGTTCAAGCAGGCGTTCGCGAAGGCGCTGCGCTCGCGCGAGCTCGACGCGCGCGTGCGGGCGCCGGTGGACGAGGAGGCGCTGCTCGCCGCGCTGCAGAACGGCGGCCCGGACCGCTTCGACCTCGTGCTGGAGGCGTTCCGCCGCGGGCTCGACGTCGAGACGCTGCAGCAGCGCACGAGGATCGACCCGTGGTTTCTGCACGAGCTGCGCGAGCTGGCGCTCGATCCTGAGGGCGCCGAGGCGGGCGAGCGCGTCTTCAAGTCGGTCGACACCTGCGCAGCCGAGTTCGCCGCGCGCACGCCGTACTACTACTCCGCGCGCGAGCGGCCGCGGCGCGGCGCAGCCGCGTCGAGCGAGGTCGAGCGCGGCGAGCGCAGAAGCGTCGTGATCCTCGGCGCCGGCCCGAACCGCATCGGCCAGGGGATCGAGTTCGACTACTGCTGCGTCCACGCCGCGATGACCGTGCGCGAGACCGGCCGCGACGCGGTGATGGTGAACTGCAACCCCGAGACCGTCTCGACCGACTACGACACCTCCGACCGCCTCTACTTCGAGCCGCTGACGCTCGATGACGTGCTCGGCGTCTGCGCAGTCGAGCAGCCGGAGGGTGTGATCGTGCAGTTCGGCGGCCAGACGCCGCTCAAGCTCGCCGCCGGCCTGGCTGAGGCGGGTGTGCCGATCCTCGGCACGAGCATCGACGCGATCGACCACGCCGAGGACCGCGGCCGCTTCGGCAGGCTGCTCGCGCAGCTCGGCTTCCAGGCGCCGCCGTACGCGACGGCGACCTCGCCCGAGGAGGCGCTGGAGAAGGCGCCGGAGGTCGGCTTCCCGCTGCTCGTGCGGCCGAGCTACGTGCTCGGCGGCCGCGCGATGGAGATCGTCTACTCGCTCGACGGCCTGCGCGACTACCTCGAACGGGTGGGAGCCGACCACGGATCGGGGAAGGAGATCTTCCTCGACCGCTTCCTCGAGGACTCGATCGAGGTCGACGTCGACGCGCTGTGCGACGGCGAGGAGGTGTGGATCGGCGGGATCATGCAGCACGTCGAGGAGGCCGGCATCCACTCCGGCGACTCCGCCTGCGTGCTGCCGCCGCACTCGCTCGGCCCGGACGCGCTCGCGCAGATCCGCGAGCACACGGAGGGGATCGCGAAGGCGCTCGGCGTGGTCGGGCTGCTGAACGTCCAGTACGCGGTCGACACGAGCGGCAGGCTCTACGTGATCGAGGCCAACCCGCGCGCCTCGCGCACCGTGCCGTTCGTCTCGAAGGCGATCGGGCACCCGCTCGCGAAGCTCGCGTGCCGCGTCATGCTCGGCGAGCGGATCGCCGACCTCGGGCTGCCCGCCGACCCGGTCGGCGATGTCGTCTGCGTGAAGGAGGCGGTGCTGCCGTTCGACCGCTTCGCCGGCGCCGACTCACTGCTCGGCCCGGAGATGCGCTCGACCGGCGAGGTGATGGGGATCGCACGCGACTTCCCGACCGCGTTCGCGAAGGCCCAGGCCGCGGCGGGTGCGCAGCTCCCGGACGGCGGCAGCGTCTTCGTCACGGTCGCCGACGGCGACAAGCCGGCGGCGGCCGGCGTCGCGATGGCGCTGGCGGAGCTCGGCTTCGAGCTGGTCGCGACGGCCGGGACCGCGCAGGCGATCAAGCGCATGGGCATCCCGGTGCGCTCGCTCTGCAAGATCGGCGAAGGCTCGCCCAATGTGCTCGACGAGATCGAGCGCGGGGAGGTGCGGCTCGTCGTCAACACGCCGGTCGGCACCGGCGCGCGCGCGGACGGCTGGGAGATCCGCTCCGCGGCGGTCGCGCGCGGGATCCCGTGCATCACGACGATGACCGGTGCGATGGCGGCCGCCCGCGCGATCGGCGCGGCGCGGCGCGGCGAGGCGCCGGTGATCTCGCTGCAGGAGCTGCAGCACGCGCCCGCCTCGCCCGCGGCCCCTCGCGTCGCCTGAACCGGCGGACGTGGGAACGGCGCTGTTCCCAACGCGAAAACGCCTGCAAACGAACCACGAGTCTCGATATACCTCGACCTCAACTTGAGGTCGAGGCGAATTCGGCGGTTCGAGCTTGCCCAGCGGCCTTCACGTTGTAGACTCGCCGCCAATGCCGCCGGCCACGAGCGAAACGCCTGCCAAGCACGCCACTGCGCCAGAGCGCTCGCTGCACCAGCGGATGATCGCGCTCACGCGCGCGAACGAGATCCGCACGAAGCGCGCGCAGCTCAAGCGCGACCTCAAGGCCAGCCGCGTCGCGATCCACGAGCTGCTGATGGAGCCGCCGGCCTACGTCGAGACGGCGAAGGTCTTCGACCTCCTGCTCGCCGTGCCGAAGTACGGCCGCGTGAAGGCCAACAAGGTCCTCACGCAGTGCCGCATCTCCCCGAGCAAGACGATCGGCGGGCTCTCGCCGCGCCAGCGCGCCGAGCTCGTCGCCCTGCTGCGTCGCTAGGGCGCAGCGCCGCCCGCGTGGCTCGCGTGTTCGTCATCACCGGCCCCTCGGGCGTCGGCAAGGGGACGCTGATCCGCGGCCTGCTCGCGCGCATCCCCGAGCTGGAGCTGTCGGTGTCCGCGACGACCCGCCAGCCGCGTCCGGGCGAGCGCGAAGGCGTCGACTACCACTTCCTGACCGACGCCGAGTTCGACCGCAAGGTCGCCGCCGGCGCGTTCGTCGAGCACGCCGCCTATTCCGGGCGCCGCTACGGGACGCTGCGCTCGGAGCTGGAGCGCCGCACCGCTGCGGGCGTGCCGGTCGTGCTGGAGATCGAGGTTCAGGGCGCGCGCCAGGTGCGTAGGACGCTGCCCGCGGCTGTGCAGGTCTTCATCGTCCCGCCGTCCGAGCAGGCGCTGCGCGAGCGGCTCGTCGGCCGCGGCACTGACGACCCCGTGGAGATCGAACGGCGGCTTGCAGTCGCCGAGCGCGAGCTGGCGGCTCAGGGCGAGTTCGACCACCAAGTCATGAACGACCGCCAGGAGGACGCGGTCGGCGCGCTCGAGCGGCTCGTCCGCGCCGAGCTGGCGAGGTAGCGCGCGAGCGCGCAGCGCGGGGTCTGCAAGCGCTCGCCCACGGCTGGCCGCGACGCCAGCCGATGACTACCGTGTCGCGCGCCCCTCGCTTCCTCGCCGCTCATGCACGTCCCCGCCAGCTCACGCGCCCGCCGCTCCTGCGCGCTCGCCCTTGCGATCGCGGTCGCCGCGGCGACCGTCGCGAGCGCCGCCCCGAGCACGGGCGAGCTGCAGCAGCGGATCTCCTCGACGCAGCAGCGCGAGCAGGGGGTGCAGGGCGCGATCCAGCGCGAGAACGCCCGGATCGCCCGTGCGCAGCGGCACATCGACGACATCGACGCGCAACTGGCCGGCCTCCAGCAGCAGCTCGCGCTCGAGCGCGCGCAGCTCGAGCAGGTCCAGCAGCAGCTGCGCACCGAGCGCGGCCGGCTGCTGCGCCTGCAGGCGACCCTCGGCCTCGACCGCGCGGCGCTGGCGCGTCAGCTCGTCGCGCAGTACGAGTCGCCGCCCGACGACGTGATGACCGTCGTGCTGCACGCGCGCGGCTTCAGCGACCTGCTCGAGCGCATGGACGACATGGCGCGGCTGCGCAAGCACAACGCGGCCGTCACCACCAACGTGCTGACCGCGCGCACCGCCGTCGCCGTCGAGGCGAGACGGCTCGCCGCGATCGCGCTGCGCCGTCAGCGGATCGTCGACGGCGCGATCGTCCAGCGCGACGAGATCGCGCGGCTGCGCCTGCAGGCGGTCGGCGAGCAGGTGAAGATCGTGCGCGCGCGCACGCGCGACCGCGGCCAGCTCGCCTCCCTCCAGCACCAGGAGCACGGCCTGCAGCACACGCTCAGCGCGATCCAGGCGCAGGAGACGGCGTCCGGGGCGCTGCCGACGAGCGGCGCGATCGGCGGCCCGCCGCCCGGGGTCACGAATGCGCCGTTCGTCGCGCACGGCGGCGACACCGGCTTCTTCCCCGCGCCGGGCACGAACTACAGCGTCGGCGTGGAGCCGATCATCGCCGCCCGCCTCGACCGCCTCGGCAAGGCGCTCGGCCTGCACCTGATCGGGATCTCCGGGTATCGCACGCCGCAGCACTCGGTCGAGGTCGGCGGCTTCGCCAACGACCCGCACACGCGCGGGCAGGCATCCGACACGCCCGGCGTCGAGGGCGTCTCCGAGGCGACGCTCGAGCGCTTCGGCCTGACGCGGCCGTTCGGCGGGGCGGCCGAGGCCGATCACATCCAGCTGCTCGGAAGCGCGTGAAGCCGCCATCTGCGGACAGATGTCGTTGACGCCGCCGGTGCGATCTGCATCATTTCGGTGACGGTGAGGAAGCCTTGAGCATCGACGCCCGCCGTCCGACGCTCCCGCGCCTCGCGCGGGGCGGCGCCGCCGCCGGGCCGGGGGCCGCGCGTCGGGGCGCACGCACGCGCCTGCTCGTCGGCGCCCTGCTCGGCGCGGGCGTCGTCGTCGCGGCGGTCGCGGCGGTCGCGCTCGCGCTCTCCGGCGTCGCCGTGCGCGGCGACGGCACCGCGCTGGCGCAGGTCCAGCTCGGCGCGCTTGCCGGCACGCTCACCGGCGTGACGGTGCGCGACGCGCACGGCGCCGCGGTCCCGGTGACCGTGCAGGGCGGCGCGATCGTCCCGCGCCGGCACGTCGCCCCGGGCGCGACGCTGACCGTCGTCGCTCATGTGCGGCGCCCTGGCTTCAGCGCTTGGGCGCTCGGCGGCACGGTCGTCAAGCGGCTCAGCCTGCGCACGCCGAGCGCGCCGGTGCAGACGCGCTGGACGACGCTGCGCGGCGGCGCTGCGCTGCGCGTCGCGTTCGCCGCGCCGGTCGCGCGGATCGCCTACGGGACGCCGGGCGCTCTGCGCCACCTCGTGCTGCGTCGCCCGCGGCGGGTGGTGACGCTCGGGCCGCAGGCGGCGGCCGGCTCGCTCGCGGTCGCCGGCGCGTCGCGCACGTGGGAGCGGCTGCCGGCGCCGAGCACGGTCACGTGGTTCCCGGCCGGCGGCGCGGCCGTCGCCGTCGCCAGCCCGCCGCCGGGCGGCCGGCTCGGGCCGCTCACGCCGCTGCGCGTCACGTTCTCCAAGCCGCTCTCCGCGCTCGGCGGCGCGCGGCCGTCGTTCGCGCCCCCGGTCGCCGGCCGCTGGCGGCGCGTCGACAGCCACACGCTGCTGTTCGCGCCGAGCGGGACCGGCTTCGGCCTCGGCGCGACCGTGCGCCTGACGCTGCCCGCCGGCATGACGCTCGCCGGCGCGGCGACGGCGGCCGCGGCGTGGACGGTCCCGCCCGGCTCGACGCTGCGCCTGCACGAGCTGCTCGCCCAGCTCGGCTACCTGCCGCTGAGCTGGACCCCCGCCGCGGGGGCGCATCCGGTCGCGGCCGGCGACGGCCCGCAGCTCGCGGCGGCCGTCGACCCGCCGAAGGGGTCGTTCGCGTGGCGCTGGTCGCTGCCCGGCCAGCTCACCTCGCAGTGGAGCCCGACGAGCGCGAGCGCGATCACGAGAGGCGCGCTGATGGCGTTCGAGAGCGACCGTGGCCTGGCGGCGGACGGGCTCCCCGGGCCGGCCGTGTGGTCGGCGCTGTTCGCGGCGCTGCGCGCCCACAAGCTCAACACGTTCGGCTACAGCTACGTGCTCGTCCACCGCGACGCCGCCACGCAGACGGCGACGCTGTTCCACAACGGCAAGACGGTGATCAGCACGCCTGCCAACACCGGCGTCGCGGCCGCCCCGACGCAGCTCGGCACGTTCCCCGTCTACGTCCGCTATGACGTGACGACGATGTCCGGGACGAACCCCGACGGCACCAGATACAGAGACCCGGGCATCAGATGGGTCTCCTACTTCAACGGCGGCGACGCGCTGCACGCGTTCGACCGCGCCTCGTTCGGCACGCCGCAGAGCGTCGGCTGCGTCGAGCTGCCGGAGGCCGCGGCGGCGAAGATCTATCCCTACACGCCGATCGGGACGCTCGTCCAGATCGCGCCGTAGCCGCGCACGCGGGGCCGGCGGCCCTGCAAGCGGCTAGAATCCAGGGCTCAACCACCTTGAAAGGCCGGCTCCCTTGATCTCTCCCCGCATCGACCGCCTGCTGACGCACGTCGACTCCGACTACGCGAGCGTCGTCGTCGCCGCCAAGCGCGCGCGGCAGATCAACTCCTATTACCACAACCTCGGCGAGGGCACGTTCGACGAGTTCCCGCCCCCGATGGTCGAGACCCGCTCGAAGAACTACCTCACGATCGCGCTCGAGGAAGTCGCCGCGGGCAAGATCAAGTACCACTACCGCTAGGCGGAGGGGTTCGCTCCTCGGGAGCGAAAGGACGCGACATGGCCAGGCTGCTGCTCGGCGTCAGCGGGGGGATCGCCGCCTACAAGGCGCTCGAGCTCGTCCGCCTCGCGACGAAGGCCGGCCACAGCGTGCGCGTGATCCAGACGCCGGCGAGCGAGCGCTTCGTCGGCGTCGCGTCGTTCGAGGGGATCACCGGGGCGCCGGTGCTCCGCAGCGAGTTCGAGCGCGACCCGCTGCGTGGAGCGTTCCCCGGCGACCCGCTGCCGGAGCACGAGCCGATCGGCCACCTGAAGCTCGTCGCCAACGCCGACGCCTACCTGATCGCGCCGGCGTCCGCCAACACGCTCGCGAAGCTCGCCGCGGGCCTCGCCGACAACCTGCTGACGAGCGCGGCGCTGGCGGCCCGCTGCCCGCTGATCGTCGCGCCGGCGATGAACGACGCGATGTATGAGCACGACGCGACGCAGGCGAACCTCGCGCGGCTGCGCGAGCGTGGGGTGCGGGTCGTCGACCCCGGCGTCGGCCCGCTCGCGTCCAAGGACGAGCATGGCGTCGGGCGGTTGGCCGAGCCGCCAGAGCTGCTGGCCGCCTGCGAGGCGGCGGTCGCCGCCGCGGCACTGCCGGCGACCGGCTCGCTCGCGGGCGTGCGCGTGCTCGTGACGGCGGGCGGCACGCGCGAGCCGATCGACTCCGTCCGCTACGTCGGCAACCGCTCCTCGGGGCGGATGGGCTACGCCCTCGCCGAGCAAGCGGCCCGGCGCGGCGCAGCGGTGACCGTGATCGCCGCGAACGTCGGGCTGCCGGCGCCGGCGGGCGCGCGCGTCCTCGCGGTCGAGACGGCCGCCCAGCTCGCCGACGCGAGCGCCCGGGAGTTCCCCGCCTGCGACGTGCTGCTGATGGCCGCCGCGGTGGCCGACTTCCGCCCGGCCGCTCCGGCCGACCGCAAGCTCAAGAAGGACTCCGCCGAGGCGCCGGACGCGATCGCGCTGGAGCCGACGCCGGACGTGCTCAGCGGGCTTGCCGCGAGGAGGCGGCCCGGGCAGACGCTCGTCGGCTTCGCCGCCGAGCACGGCGAGGGGGCGCTCGAGCACGCGCGCGGCAAGCTCGCGCGCAAGCAGCTCGACGCGGTCGTCGTCAACGACATCTCGCGCGCCGACATCGGCTTCGACGCGGGCGAGAACGAGGTCACGATCGTGCTGCGCGACGCCGAGCGGACGGTCGCGCGCGCGCCGAAACGCGAGGTCGCCGCGGCGATCCTCGACGTCGTCGCGGAGCTGCGCAGCGCCAGCCGGGCCCCCGTCTGAGCGCCGCCTGCCGGCGCGCAAGCAGCGCGTCGATGCTCGCGCGCCCGACTCGCTCGCGCCGGCGCGCCACCTCGCCGGTGCGTGGAGCCTGCGCCTACACTGGATGGATGGCCGACGTCTACGAGCTCTTCCAGCGGGGCACGGCGCTGCTCGAGGCAGGCGACCACCATCAGGCGGCGATCCCGTTGAGCCGCGCGCGCGACCTCGCGCCCGACAAGTCCTCGATCCGCGAGGCGCTCGGCCGCGCGCTGTTCCACGCGCAGCGCTACGAGGAGGCCGCCGCCGAGTTCGCCGCCGTCGTCGAGCAGGCGCCGACGAACGACTACGCGCTCTTCTGCCTCGGCCGCTGCCTCCAGCAGCTCGGCCGCCACGCCGAGGCGCGCCGCCCGCTCGCCCAGGCCGCCGGCCTGCGCCCCGAGCGCGGCGACTACCGCGTCTACCGCGACCGCGCCCGCGCGGCCGCGGCGCGCTGACGCAGCGATCCACGCATGCTGTGTAGACCGCGCCACCGCGCGGCGGTAGCCTCATGCTCATGCCCAAGGGACGTCCCGGCAACCTGCCGCGCGGTTGGCTCGCCGACAAGCTGAGAGAGCGGACGGTCACTGCGACGATCGCCGATCCGAGAGAGGTCGATGCGGTCTTCGACCGCATCGGCATCGACTTTCCGCGTGGCGCAAGCACGGTCCGCCGGCAGCTCCGGCGGGAGCGTGCGCGGACCGTCGGGGCAGACGCGCGCCGTCATGGGCCGTCGCGGGCGGGCTCGCGCTCCGACGCCGCCTGACGCGCCTGCGTGGCGCTCAGCACGAGCAGGCCGAGGAAGCGGTCGAGCTCGGCGGGGGAGACGGCGACGAGCGGCAGGTCGCCCTGGATCCAGACCTCGCCCTCGCGCGTGTGGGCGAAGCGCAGGAACGGGATCTGGCGGTTCCAGCGCAGCAGGTCGTGCGGCTCGATCCGGCCCGCCTCGACCACCTGCGCCTGCGCTCGCAGGACGCCGTCGCGGATCGCCACGCCGACGTGCAGGGGCCAGCCGGCCGCGTCGACGGTGACGCCCCACTCGGCGAACGCGACCCGCCGCGTCTCGCCCTCGAGGCCGGCGATGTAGGCGTCGACGACGCTGCGCGGATCGGCGGACACGCCCCGCACGATACGCAACGTCCCTGCAATGGGCTCGCAACGGGACGCTCAACAAGGCCACGGGCGTGCTGCTAAGCTCATCGCACAGCTTTCGCGTCGGGCGAGCCCGGCGGACGTGACGAAAGTGGGCGCTCGCCCACTTTTTTTATTGAGATGACACATCCCCCGCAGCGCACCCTCCAAGCCGAGATCGAAGCCCAGCTCGCGACCGACGAGCCGGACGTCGAGGTGCTGCTCGCGGAGGTCTCCGACGAGACCCTGCGGCTGTTCATCGACCACCCCGGCGGCGTCACGCTCGAGCTCTGCGAGCGCGTCACGCACCGCCTCGCGCCGCTGCGCGAGCGCTACGCTCTGGAGGTCTCCTCGCCGGGCAGCGACCGCCCGCTCACCAAGCCGGACCACTTCCACCGCTTCCTCGGCCGCCGTGCCCGCGTCCGCACGCGGGACGCGCGCGACGGCCACACCTCGTTCACCGGCGAGCTCGTCGGCGCGACCGATCGGGAGGTGACGATCGCCGTCCCCGACGGCGTCGTCGCGATCCCCTACAGCGCCATCGCCCGCTCCAACCTCGTCCCAGGAGAGTAAGCCGCATGTCGAAAGAGATCCTGGATGCCGTCCGCGCGCTCGCCGCCGAGAAGAACATCTCGAGCGAGAAGCTGATGGTCGCGCTCGAGGACGCCCTCCTGTCTGCATACAAGAAGACGCCGGGCGCGGCGCCCTATGCGCAGGTCGAGATGGATCGCGAGAGCGGCGACTTCACCGTCTGGGAGCTGAAGATCCCCGAGGAGCTGGAGGCCCAGCTGCTCAAGGAGCAGGAGGAGGAGGCCGAGGCGGCGGCCGACACGGAGGGCCAGATCGCGAACGTCGACCCCGAGACGGGCGAGGCTCGCGAGGAGGTCGCCCCTGAGCTCGACCTCGAGAAACTGAAGGCCTACGAGGACCAGATCGAGCGCGTCGACGTCACGCCCGAGGACTTCGGCCGCATCGCCGCGCAGACCGCCAAGCAGGTGATCCTCCAGCGCATCCGCGAAGCCGAGCGCGACATGATGTTCGAGGAGTACCGCGACCGCGTCGGCGAGCTGATCACCGGCCTCGTGCAGCAGTCCGACTCGCGCTACACGCTCGTGCAGCTGCGCGAGCGCGTCGAGGCGCTGCTGCCGAAGTCCGAGCAGGTCGACGGCGAGCGCTATGACCACGGACAGCGCATCAAGGCGGTCATCAAGGACGTCTCGGCCTCGACGAAGGGCCCGAGCATCATCGTCAGCCGCCGCGACCCGGAGCTGATCAAGTCGCTGTTCGAGCTCGAGGTGCCGGAGATCGCCGACGGCCTCGTCGAGATCACGAACGTGGCGCGCGAGCCCGGCTACCGCTCGAAGATCGCGGTCGTCTCGCACGCCGACGGGGTCGACCCGGTCGGCGCCTGCGTCGGCCCGCGCGGCTCGCGCGTGCGGATGGTCGTCTCCGAGCTGCGCGGCGAGAAGATCGACATCATCCCCTACAACGACGAGCCCGCCCGCTTCGTCGCGAAGGCGCTCTCACCGGCGCGCGTGCGCGAGGTGCTCGTCGACGACGAGGCGAAGCAGGCGACCGTGATCGTGCCCGACGACCAGCTCTCGCTGGCGATCGGCCGTGAAGGCCAGAACGCGCGCCTCGCCGCACGCCTGACCGGCTGGCGGATCGACATCCGCTCCGAGACCGAGTTCGCGAAGGAGGAGGCCGAGCACGGCTACGAAGAGGAGGAGTCGGTGCAGGGCCGCTGCGCCGCGATCCTCTCCAACGGCCGCCGCTGCCCGAACGCGGCGCTGCCGGGCTCGCGCTACTGCGGGCTCGACGCCCACCAGGCGCTCAACGACGTCGAGGGCGACGAGGTGGCCGCGCTGAGCGGAGGCGCCGACGGCAACGGCGCCGGTGCCGAAGCCGAGGAGCCTGCCGCCGAGCCAGAGGTCGCGGTCACCGAGGAGCCGGTCGGCGCGTCCGAGGACGCCGCGGCGGACGAGGACGCCGAGTCATAGGCGCCGAGCCGGAGCGGCGCTGCGTCGGCTGCGGCCAGGCGGCGCCGAAGCGCTCGCTGCTGCGCTGGGTCGCGCGTGAGGGGACGGTCGTCGCCGATCCCGAGGCGCGCCTACCGGGCCGTGGCGCCTACACCTGCCGTAGGGCGCGCTGCGCAGAGCGCGCGGCCAGCCACGGCGGCTTCGCGCGCGCGCTGCGGCGCGCGGTCACCGCGCCGCCCGGCGGCGAGAACGTACACTTGGACGAGGAATGAGCAAGAAGCGCGTCAACGACATCGCGAAGGAGCAGGGGATGGCCGTCAAGGACCTCCTGCTCAAGCTGCAGGCCGCCGGCATCGACGCCGCGGCGCCGTCCGCGACCGTCGACGAGGCGCTCGCGCTCAGAGCGCTCGGGCACAACGGCGCGGCCGCACCGCGCGCGAGAGCGGAGGCCGCGGGCGACGGCGCCCAGAAGCAGCGTCCGACGCGCGACTCGCTCCAGGGCGAGCGCGCGCCCGGCGCAGCCGGTGGACGCCGCCGCGTCGTGATCGACTCGCAGGCGTCGCGCCGCGGAACCGGCGGCGCGGGAGGACCGGGCGGCGGCCCCAACCAGCCGCCGCGCCGCCAGCGCCGCGGCCGCCGTCGCCGCGGCACCTACGAGGAGCCCGCGCCGCTCGAGACGCGGCAGCCGAGCGGTCCCGAGCACGTCCGCATCAACTCCGGCTCGACCGTCAAGGACGTCGCCGAGTACCTCGACGTGCCGGTGCCCGAGATCATCAAGAGACTGATGGCGCTGGGCGAGATGGCGACGCTCACGCAGACGCTCTCCGACGAGGCGATCGAGCTGCTCGCGACCGAGTTCGGCAAGACCGTCGAGGTCGTCCACGCGGCCGACGACGTCGACGCCGAGCCCGTCTTCGAGGACGAGGCGTCCTCGCTCGTCGAGCGTCCGCCGGTCGTCACCATCATGGGGCACGTCGACCACGGCAAGACCTCGCTGCTCGACGCGATCCGCTCGACCGAGGTCGCCGCCGGCGAGGCCGGCGGCATCACGCAGCACATCGGCGCCTACCAGGTCCACCACCAGGACAAGGTCGTCACGTTCCTCGACACGCCGGGCCACGAGGCGTTCACCGCGATGCGCGCCCGCGGCGCGAAGGTCACCGACATCGCCGTGATCGTCGTCGCCGCCGACGACGGCGTGAAGCCGCAGACGCAGGAGGCGGTCGACCACGCGAAGGCCGCCGAGGTCCCGATCCTCGTCGCCGTCAACAAGATCGACAAGGAGGGCGCGCAGCCGGACCGCGTCCGCACCGAGATGACGCAGCTCGGCCTGCAGCCCGTCGAGTGGGGCGGCGAGACCGAGTTCGTCGACGTCTCGGCCAAGACGAAGGACGGCCTCGACAACCTGCTCGACACGATCCTCGTGATGTCCGAGGTCGAGGAGCTGCGCGCTAACAAGGACACGGACGCCTCCGGCGTGATCGTCGAGAGCAAGCTCGACCCGGGCCGCGGCGCCGTCGTCACGGTGCTGATCCAGCGCGGCACGCTGCACGTCGGCGACGCGCTCGTCGCCGGCTCGCACTGGGGCCGCGTGCGCGCGATGAACGACTTCCTCGGCAACCGCGTGAAGAAGGCCGAGCCCGGCGAGCCGGTCGAGATCCTCGGCTTCGACTCGGTCCCGGAGGCGGGCGAGTTCGTGCGCGTCGTCGAGAACGACCGCAAGGCCCGCCAGCTCGCCGGCGAGCGCGCCAACCGGCTCAAGACCGAGGCGCTCGCGCGCCGCTCGGGCAAGCGCATCTCGCTGGAGGACATCTTCAAGAGCGACCTGCAGGAGCTCAACCTCGTGCTGAAGGCCGACGTCGCCGGCTCGCTGGAGGCGATCGAGGACGAGATCGCGAAGCTGCCGCAGACGGAGATCTCGGTCAACGTGATCCACCGCGGCGTCGGGGGCGTGAACGAGTCCGACGTGATGCTCGCCGCCGCCTCCGACGCGGTCGTGCTGGCGTTCAACGTGCGACCGGTCGGCGACGCACGCCAGGTCGCTGACCGCGAGGGCGTCGAGATCCGCTCCTACGCGGTCATCTACCGCGCGATCGAGGAGCTGCGCGCGGCGATGGAGGGCATGCTGGAGCCGGAGGAGGTCGAGGAGCAGGTCGCGACCGTCGAGGTGCGCCAGATCTTCCGTGCCTCCAGAATCGGGACGATCGCCGGCTCCTACGTGACCGACGGCAGAGTCGTGCGCGGCGGGAAGGTGCGGCTCGTGCGCGACGGCACGGTCGTCTACGACGGCGAGATCGCGTCGCTGCGGCGCTTCAACGAGGACGCCAGGGAGGTCGCCTCGGGCTTCGAGTGCGGCATCGTGCTGAAGGACTTCGCCGACGTGAAGGAGGGCGACGTGCTCGAGGCGTACACGACGAGAAAGGTCGAGCGCGAGCTCGCCTGACGGGATGGCCGACGCGGACACGGGCGGCTTCGTGGCCGTGCTCGTGATCGACGTGCACTTCCCGGATGCCGGCAGCCTCAAGGGCAAGCGCAAGGAGCTGTCCTCGCTGAAGGCGCAGCTGCGCACGCGCCTCGGCGTGGCCGTGGCGGAGACCGGCAACCAGGACCTCTGGCAGCGCAGCACGCTGACGGCCGCGCTCGTCGGCGGCGACGTCCCGACGCTCACGACGGCAGCCGACCGCGTCGAGCGCTGGCTCGAGGAGCGGCTTCCGCAGGGAGTGCGGATCGAGCGCTTCGTACGCTCGGTGGAGGACCTGCGATGACCGCGGCTGCGCGCTCCGCTCGCCGCAAGCGCCGGCCTGCGCGCGAGGTGCCACGCTCACTAATCAACGCGTCGGGGTACGCCGATCCGGTGCGAGGACTAGGATGAGCGCCAGTCGCATGCGTCGCGTCGACGAGGCGGTTCGCGCCGTGCTCAGCGACGCCATCACCCAAGAGCTCAAGGACCCCCGCATCGGGTTCGTCACCGTGACCGCCGTCAAGACAAGCCCCGATCTGCGCCATGCCCGCGTGTACGTCAGCGTCCTGGGCGACGAGGCGACGCGCGCCGAGAGCCTCGCGGGCCTGGGCTCCGCGCACGGCTTCCTGCAGCGGCGGATCGCCGGCGAGCTGCGGCTCAAGCACACGCCGGCGCTCGAGTTCGCCTACGACGAGACGGTCGAGAAGGGCATGCGGCTGAACGAGCTGCTGTCCGAGCGGGAGGACGGCGCGTGAGCGTCAGCGAGCGCGGCAAGCGCGCGACGCGCGCCGAGGTGCTGGCGGAGTTGCAGGAGGCCGAGCGCTTCCTGCTCGTCACGCACGAGCATCCCGACGGCGACGCGCTCGGCTCGCTCCTGGCGATGCACGAGATCCTGCGGGCGCTCGGGAAGGACTCGGTCGTGTTCATGGCCGCCGACGAGCTGCCGCTTCCGCACGAGTACCGCTTCTTCGAGCTCGACGCGCTCGCCGGGGCGCCGCCGGCCGACGCCGCCGATCGCACGGTCGTGTTCCTCGACTGCGGCAACATCGACCGCAACCCCGCCGAGGGGCTCGACGTCGCGGGCGCGCACATCCTCAACCTCGACCACCATCACGACAACACGCACTTCGGCACCGTCAACCACGTCGTGCCGGAAGCGTCGTGCACGGCGGAGATCGTGTGGGACCTCATGCACGGCCTCGGGGTGAGCCCCACGGTGAAGATGGCCGAGGCGCTCTACGTCGGGCTCGTCACCGACACCGGCAAGTTCATGTACGAGAACACCGGCACGCGGGCGCACAAGATGGCCGCCGAGCTGATCGATGCGGGCGTCGACGTCCACGACGTCTACCACCGCATCTACGAGGGCGTCCCATACGCGAAGGTCGCGCTGCTGGCGCAGGCGCTCGGGCAGATCGAGCGCCATGACGAGGGGCGCCTCACGCTCACCCACCTGAGCCGCGCGGACTTCGCCGCCGCCGGCGCGGAGGAGAACTACTCCGAGGGCATCGTCGACCACCTGCGTGCGATCGAGGGCACCGCGGTCGCCGCGCTCGTGCGCGACCGCCTCGGCGCGACAGACCCCGCGCAGCGCAAGGTCTCGCTGCGCGCCAGCGACGACCGCGTCGACGTCTCGGCGATTGCCCGCGCGCAGGGCGGTGGCGGCCATCGGCAGGCTGCCGGCTTCTCGACGACGCTGCCGCGGGCGGAGCTGGTGGCGTTCCTGCGCGAGCAGGTCGCAGCGCAGCTCGCGGCGCTGCCGTCGTAGGCCGCGGCCCCGGGCTCCGCTCGGGCGGGGCGTTCTCGGGCACGTCGCCGGTCGGCGATCCGACCTTGCATGTGGGTAGTGATTGACAGTCATGAATGAGGCTCGTCACGGTCTGCGCAGGCGCGCGAGCGGACGAGGGGTGCGACGCGCCCGTAGGCTCCGCCCGATGGACGGCGTCATCCTCCTCGACAAGCCTGCCGGCATGACCTCCCACGACGTCGTCGCGCAAGCCCGGCGGCGGCTCGGCAGGGGCGTGAAGGTCGGCCACGCCGGCACGCTCGACCCGTTCGCGACCGGACTGCTGCTCGTGCTCGTCGGTCGTGCGACGCGCGTCCAGCGCTTCCTGATGGCCCTGCCGAAGACCTATGAGGCCGTCGCGCGCTTCGGCGCGACGTCGAGCACGGGCGACCCGGACGGCGCGATCGCCGAGACGGGCGTCGTGCCGCACGGTGAGCTGACGCTGCCGACCGGCGTCCTGCGTCAGCGCCCGCCGGCCTACTCGGCCGTCAGAGTCGGCGGCGTACGCGCCTACAAGCGGGCGCGGGCGGGGGAGGAGGTCGAGCTGCCCGAGCGCGAGGTGACCGTCTACGCCTTCGAGGAGCTGGCGCGCGCGGGGGACCGCCGCACGTTCGCGATCCGCTGCTCGGCCGGCACGTACGTGCGCTCGCTGATCGCGGACCTCGGCGACGCCTACTGCGAGGCGCTGCGCCGCATCGCGATCGGCCCGTTCGGCGTGGCCGACGCCGATCCCGAGCGGATCGTGCCGCTCGCCGACGCGCTCGCGTTCCTGCCGGAGGTTCGGCTCGCGGGGGACGCGGCCCGGCGCGCGGCGCATGGAGTCGGCGTGCCCGACGCAAGCGCGGAAGGCAGTCCGGCCCTCGCCGCGCCGGACGCAACCGACCGTCCGATCGGCGTGCACGTGCGCCTCACCGACGCCGCCGGCCTGATCGCGATCGCCGAGCCGCGCCGCGGGCCGGACGGCGCGCCGCTGCTCAAGCCCGTCGTCGGGCTGCGCGGTTGACGGATACTCTGCGCGCCATGCGCATCACCTTCCTGCCCGACGTCGAGCGGCGCCCGCGACGGGTCGCCGTCGGCGAGTTCGACGGCGTCCACCTCGGCCATCGCGCCGTGATCGGGGGCAGTGACACCGTCCTCACGTTCGAGCCGCACCCGCTGGCGGTCGTGCGCCCCGACGCCGCGCCGAAGCTGCTGACGACGCTCGAGCGCAAGGCCGAGCTCGTCGCCGAGCTGGGCGTCGACGAGCTCGTCGTGATCCCGTTCGACAGAGCGTTCGCGCAGCGCAGCGCCGAGGACTTCGTCGAGCACGTGCTCGTCGAGACGCTGCAGGCGACGCACGTCTCGGTCGGGGAGAACTTCCGCTTCGGCCACCGCGCCCAGGGCGACACGCAGCTGCTCGCGTCCGATGCCCGCTTCGACACGCGCGTCGTGCCGCTCGTCGAGGCCGACGGCGAGGTCGTCTCCTCCTCGCACGTGCGCGGCCTGGTGCTCGCGGGCGAGGTCGACGTCGCGGCGCGCTTCCTCGGCGCGCCGTTCGTGCTGCGCGGCGAGGTCGTCTCCGGCGACAGACGCGGTCGCGAGCTCGGCTTTCCCACTGCGAACCTGGTCCCGGACCACGCGCTGATCCAACCGGGGCACGGGATCTATGCGGCGCGCGCCCGCTTCGGCGCCGAGGCGCGCTGCGCCGCGGTCAACGTCGGCGTGCGCCCGACCTTCAAGACCGATCTCGTCGTCCTCGTCGAGGCGTACCTGCCGGACTGGTCCGGCGACCTCTACGGCCAGCAGCTGACGCTCGAGTTCCTCGGCCGCCTGCGGGGGGAGCGCCGCTTCGACTCCGCCGGGGCGCTGATCGAGCAGATGCACCGTGACGTCGAGGACGCACGGGCGGTCTATGCGGCGCATTCTGCTACGGTTCCCCGCCGATGAGCACCCTCACGAGCGAGCGCAAGCACGAGCTGATCGCGAAGTTCGGCAAGGGCGAGGCGGACACCGGCTCGGCCGAGGTCCAGATCGCGATGCTGACCGAGCGCATCAACGACCTGACCGAGCACCTGCGCACCCACAAGAAGGACCACCACTCGCGGCGCGGCCTGCTCATGCTCGTCGGCCGGCGCCGGCGCTTCCTCAACTACCTGGAGCGCAAGGACCTCGAGGGGTACCGCGCGCTCATCAGAGAGCTCGGCCTGCGCAAGTGAGCGTCGTCGCGGCGGGCACGCCCGTGCCGGACTTCGTCCTGCGCCGCGAGGACTACAGACGCTTCACACAGGACGACCTGCGCGGGAAGACGAGCGTGCTGGTCTTCTATCCGCACGCCTTCAGCCCTGTCTGCACCGACCAGCTCAACCTCTACGAGGAGGTGCTGGACCGCTTCGCCGAGCAGGGCGCGACGCTCTACGGCGTCTCGTGCGACTCGGTGTGGGCGCAGCGCGCGTTCAAGGAGAAGCTCGGCATCACGATCGAGCAGCTCTCCGACTTCGAGCCCAAGGGCGCGGCGTGCCGGGCGTTCGGCGTCTATCACGAGAAGGGCTTTCCGCAGCGGGCGCTCGTGATGGTCGACCCCGACGGCGTCGTGCAGTGGAGCTACGAGGCGCCCTCGCCGGCCGACCTCCCCGGCGCGAACCTGATCTTCGACGCGCTCGCCGCGCGCTGATCGGCGCGTGGGCGGGCTCGGCAGCGCGCCGCTTCCGCCGCTCGGACCCGAGGACCATCTCCTCGGGGCGGACGAGGACGAGCCGCTGATCGTCTACGCCGACTACGAGTGCCCGCACTGCGCCGTGCTGCACGCGCGGCTCGTGCGCGACGGCGGCAGCTGGGCGTTTCGCCACTTCCCTGTCCGATCCAAGCACCCGCGCGCCTGGGCGGCCGCATGTGCCGCCGAGGCGGCGGCGCTGCAGGGCGCCTTCCGCCAGATGCACATGGCGCTCTACGCCGACCGGGCCCGCCTGGAGGACCCGCACCTGTGGGAGCGCGCGCGAGCCCTCGGTCTCGACGTCGAGCGCTTCGACGCCGACCGCCGCTCGGACGCGGTGCTCGCGCGCGTGCGCCGCGACTTCGAGAGCGGGGTGCGGGCGGGCGTCGTCACGACGCCCACGGTCTTCGAGCGCGGAGCGATGCGGCCGAGCGCGCCCGATGAGATGTGATTTGCAGCAGGATCGCTACGCTTAGCGGGTTCGGATTCAGAAAAGACTCGAGTTGCACTCCGCCGACCGACGGGCGGAGCCATAAAGGAGTACGTATATGTCTGACGCCGCTACGCGCGTCGCCGTGGAGATCGCGGGCAAGGAGATCTCCTTCGAAACCGGCAAGCTGGCCAAGCAGGCCTCCGGTGCCGTCGTCGTCCAGGCAGGCGAGACGATGGTCCTGTCCACCGCGACCGCAGGCAACCTGCGCGACGTGGACTTCCTTCCGCTCACCGTCGACATCGAGGAGCGGATGTACGCCGCGGGCAAGATCCCCGGCAGCTTCTTCAAGCGCGAGGGCCGCGCCGGCGAGAAGGGCACGCTCACCGCGCGCCTGATCGACCGCCCGATCCGCCCGCTGTTCCCGAAGGGCTGGCGCTACGAGACGCAGCTCGTCGGCATCCCGCTGTCGGTCGACCACGTCAACCCCTACGACGTGCTCGCGATGAACGGCGCCTCCGCCGCCCTGATGGTCTCCGACATCCCGTTCCCGACGCCCGTCGGCGCGGTGCGGATCGGCAAGATCGACGGCAACTTCGTCGTCAACCCCGACGAGGAGGACCTGCTCGCGAACACCGACCTCGACCTCGTCGTGGCCGGCACCGAGGAGGCCATCCTGATGGTCGAGGCGGGCGCCAACGAGATCCCCGAGGCGGAGATCCTCGACGCGCTCGACATCGCGCACGACGCGATCAAGAAGCTCTGCAAGGCGCAGTGGGACCTGCAGAGAAAGGCCGGCAAGGCCAAGAAGGACGTCGAGGTCCCGCAGGTCGACGAGAAGCTCTACAGAACCGTCGCGAGAACGCACGGCAGAAAGCTCGACAGAGCGACGTCGGTCGAGGACAAGCTCGAGCGCCAGGACGCGACGAAGGCCGTCGTCGAGGAGATCCTCGCGAAGTACGCGCCCGACGAGGACGACGCCGAGACGCGCCAGGCCGTCCAGCGCGTCGCCGACAAGCTCGAGAAGACGCTCGTGCGCGAGCGCATCGCCGTCAAGAAGGTGCGTCCCGACGGGCGCAAGGCCGACGAGATCCGACCGATCTCGATCGACGTCTCGGTCGCCCCGCGCACGCACGGCTCGGCGCTGTTCACGCGCGGCCAGACGCAGGCGTTCTCCGTCGCCGCGCTCGGCACCACGCGCGAGGAGATGCGGCTCGACACGCTCGGGCTGGAGACCTCCAAGCGCTACTTCCACCACTACAACTTCCCGCCGTTCTCGGTCGGGGAGGCGGGCTTCATGCGGGGTCCCAAGCGCCGCGACATCGGCCACGGGGCGCTTGCGGAGCGAGCCCTCGTACCGATGATCCCGTCGCAGGAGGAGTTTCCGTACGTGATCCGAGTCGTCTCGGACATCTTCGAGTCGAATGGGTCCTCTTCCATGGCGTCTGTCTGTGGCTCGTCTCTCTCGCTCATGGACGCGGGCGTGCCGATCAAGCGCCCGGTCGCCGGCATCGCGATGGGCCTGATCAAGGAGGGCGACGACTACATCGTCCTGTCTGACATCGCCGGCGTCGAGGACCACCTCGGCGACATGGACTTCAAGGTCGCCGGCACCGAGCGGGGCATCACCGCCCTGCAGATGGACATCAAGATCACCGGCGTCTCCTTCGAGATCCTGCGCGACGCGCTCAAGCAGGCGAAGGAGGGCCGCACGTTCATCCTCGGCAAGATGGCCGCCGCGATCGACGGCCCGCGCGCCGAGCTGTCGAAGTGGGCGCCGCGCATCTCGACGGTCCAGATCGACCCCGAGAAGATCGGCCTGCTGATCGGCAAGGGCGGCGAGACGATCCGCGGCCTGTGCGAGGAGTTCGACTCGCAGATCGACGTCAACGACGAGGGCCAGGTCCTCATCTACGCCCAGAACGGCGAGCTCGGCGACGCGCTGGCGGACCGCATCCGCTCGATGACGAAGGAGGTCGAGGTCGGCGACGAGTTCGCCGGCAAGGTCGTCAAGACGACGACCTTCGGCGCCTTCGTCGAGCTGGCCAAGGGCACCGACGGCCTGCTGCACATCTCCAACGTCTCGCCCGGCAGACGCGTCGAGACGGTCGAGGACGTGCTCAACAAGGGCGACGAGATCCAGGTGCGCGTGGTCGAGGTCGACCGCGAGCGCGGCCGCATCGGCCTGCGCCTCGCCGACGACCCGGACGTCGCCGGCAAGTCGGTCGAGGAGCTGGCGACCGTCGGCTCGGGCGGCGGCGACCGCCCGCCGCGCGGTGACCGGCCGGATCGCGGCGACCGCGGCCCGCGTGGCCGTGGGCGCAGCGGGGGCGACCGCAACGGCCGTGGCGGCGACCGCGGGCCGCGGCGTGACCGCGACCCGGACCGCGGCTGATCCCGTCGCGACACAGGACGCCGTCACCCACCGCCAGGTGAACGACCACCGGGTCACCGAGCTGGGCTCGGGCGTGCGGATCGTCACGGAGGCGATGCCCTCCGTGCGCTCCGTCGCGCTCGGCTACTGGATCGGCACGGGCTCGCGCTTCGAGCGCGAGCCCGAGGCCGGCCTCTCGCACCTGATCGAGCACCTGCTGTTCAAGGGCTCGGACAGGTACGCCTCGGTCGAGATCGACCAGCTCTTCGACGCGATGGGGGCTGAGCTGAACGCCGGCACCGGCAAGGAGACGACCTCGCTCTACGCGCGCGTGATCGACGCGCACTTCGCCGACGCGTTCGACGTCATGAGCGAGATGGTCTGGCGGCCCGCATTCCGGGACGTCGAGGCCGAGCGGGAGGTGATCCTCGAGGAGATCGCGATGTACGAGGACGACCCGCAGGACAAGGTCTTCGACGTGCTCGGCGAGGCCGTCTTCGGCTCGCACCCGCTCGGTCGCGCGATCATCGGCACCGCCGGCGTCGTCGCCGGCACGCCGGTCGAGCGGATCCGCGCCTTCCACGCGGCGCGCTACGTGCCGCGCAACGTCGTGATCGCCGCCGCCGGCGCGGTCGACCACGACGCGCTCGTCGAGCTGGCGGCCGCGCGGGTCCCGGACGACGCAGCCGCGGTGCCGCGTCCCGCACCGGTGACCGGCGGGCTGTCGCGGCAGGTGCGCTTCGAGCGCAAGGACACCGAGCAGTACCACGTCTGCGTCGGCGGTCTGGGGCTCGCCCGCGACGACGAGCGGCGCTTCGCGCTGCGCGTGCTCGACACGATCTTCGGCGGGACCTCGTCCTCGCGCCTCTTCCAGGAGGTTCGCGAGCAGCGCGGGCTCGCCTACGCCGTGTCCTCCTTCACCGGCCAGTACGCCGACACCGGCCAGGTCGGGCTCTACGTCGGCACGCGGCCCGACAACCTCGCCGCCGCGCTGGAGGTGATCGCGCGCGAGCTGGAGCGCCTGCGCAGCGACCCGGCCACGCCGGCGGAGCTGGCGCGAGCGAAGGAGAACCTCAAGGGCCGCGTCGTGCTCTCGCTCGAGTCCACTGGGGCGCGCATGAACCGCCTCGGCTCGCATATCCTCGGCGGCGTGCCGCTGCTGTCCGTCGACGAGGTGATCGCGGGAATCGACGCCGTCACGCGCGAGGACCTGCTCGCGCTCGCCGGCGAGCTGTTCGCGCCCGAGCGCCTGTCGGCCGCCGGGATCGGACCGGACGAGGACGCCTTCGCGGCGGCGATCGCGCCGCTGAGCGAGGCGGTGGCGGCGTGAGCGGGCCGATCCGCGTCGCCGTCGCCGGCGCCGCCGGCAAGATGGGCGCCACCGTCTGCGACGCCGTGCTCGGCGCGCCGGACATGGAGCTGACCGGCCGCGCCGACCCGGCGCTCGGCACCGCGCTCGCGGAGGTGCTGCCGAACGCGGACGTCGTCGTCGACTTCACGCGCCCCGACACGGCGCTGCAGAACGCCCTGGAGTGCGTCGCGGCCGGCGTGCACGTGGTGATCGGGACGACCGGCTTCGACCTCGAGCCGTTGCGGCAGGCGAGCGGCGCCAACGTCTTCGTCGCCCCGAACTTCGCGATCGGCGCAGTGCTCATGATGCGCTTCGCCGCCGAGGCCGCCAAGCACATGGCGAAGGCCGAGATCGTCGAGCTGCACCACGACCGAAAGCTCGACAAGCCGAGCGGCACCGCCGCGCGCACCGCGCAGCTGATGGCGCAGGCATCCGGCAACCCCGCGCCGCCAATCCACTCGGTGCGCCTGCCGGGCATGGTCGCCAACCAGGAGGTCATCCTCGGCGACCTCGGCCAGACGCTCACGATCCGCCACGACACGGTCGACCGCGTCTCGTTCATGCCGGGCGTGCTGCTGGCCGTGCGCAGGGTCGGCTCGCTGACCGAGTCGCCCCTCGTCGGGCTCGAGCATCTGCTCTAGACCTTGCTCGTCGCCGTCACCGACCATGCGGTCGAGCGCTTCCGCCAGCGCGTCGGCACGCGCACCGGCGCGCTCGACCCGAGACCGGAGATCGCCGGCCGCGTCAGCCGTGCCTGGGAAGCCGGGCGCTGGAGCGCCGAGCCGCCGGCGGGGGCGAGCGGCGCCCGCGGCTCCGTCTATGTGCGCGACCTCGTCGACCGCGACCTGCTGTTCGTCTGCCGGCGCGAGCGGCAGGAGCTGGTCGTGATCTCGCTGTGGGAAGAGGGGCGCGTCGGGACGCCGCGGGTCCCGCGGCGTTTCACCGACGCCCTGCGATAATGGCCGCAATGCCTCAGCTCGGGACGATCCTCACCGCGATGGTGACCCCGTTCGACGCGCAACTGCGCGTGGACGAGGACGCCACGAAGCGCCTGATGGAGCACCTCGTCGCCCACGGCTCGGACGGGCTCGTGATCTGCGGCACGACCGGCGAGGCGGCGACGCTCACCGACGAGGAGCACCTGCGCGTGATCGAGCTGGCCGTCCAGGAGATGGCCGGCCGCGCCACGATCGTCGCCGGCGTCGGCTCCAATGACACCGCGCACGCCGTCAAGCTGACCGAGCGCGCGACCGAGCTGGGCGTCGACGGGCTGCTGCACGTCACGCCCTACTACAACCGCCCGAACGAGCGCGGCATCAAGGCCCACTTCGCCGAGTGCGCGAAGGCCACCGACAAGCCGATCATGCTCTACAACATCCCGCTGCGCACCGGCCGCGACATGTCGAACGAGCTGCTCGCCGAGCTGGCGCACGAGATCGACCAGGTCGTCGCCGTCAAGCAGTCAAACCCGGACAGCCTCGCGCCGATCGACGGTCTCGACCTCTACGCGGGCGACAACGAGACGTTCTGCGACGTGCTGGAGATGGGCGGCGCCGGCGGCGTGCTCGTCGCCAGCCACATCGTCGGCGACGCCTTCCGCCGCATGGTCGACGAGCCGGAGAAGCGGCGCGCGATCCACGACGAGATGAGCGACCTGTTCGAGGCGCTCGCAGTCGCGCCCAACCCGATCGGGATCAAGGCCGGGCTCAACCTGCTCGGCCATCGCGTCGGCGGGCTGCGGCTGCCGATGGTCGAGGCGGACGAGCGAGAGCTGCGGGTCATTCGCGCCGCGCTCGAGCGGCACGGACTGCTGGCGACGGTCTCCTAGTGGCGAACGGAACGCTGCGCGTCCTGCCGCTCGGCGGCCTGGGCGAGATCGGCAAGAACATGACGGTCGTCGAGTACGACGACCGCATCGTCGTCGTCGACGTCGGCCTGCGCTTCCCGACCGCCGACATGCTCGGCATCGACCTCGTCCTGCCCGACTTCTCCTACCTGCGGGAACGCGCGGACGACATCGAGGCGATCGTCATCACCCACGGCCACGAGGACCACCTCGGCGCGCTGCCGTGGGTGCTGCGCGAGCTGGGCCTCAAGAGCGACCCGCCGCCGATCTACGGCGGCCCGCTGCCGATGGCGATGGCGCGCTCGAAGCTCGACGAGCACCGCATGAGAGACATCGACCTCGAGGACGTCTCCGACGGCGAGACGATCGAGGCCGGGCCGTTCGACATCGAGCTGATCCACATGACGCACTCGATCCCGGACTCGAACGCGGTCGCGCTCACGACCGAGCTGGGGACGGTCCTGATCACGGGCGACTACAAGTTCGACCAGACCCCGGTCGACGGCCGCCCCGCCGACATGTCACGCCTCGCCGAGCTGGGGCGCGATGGGCTGCTGCTGCTGTGCGGCGACTCGACGAACGCCGACCGGCCGGGCTTCTCGCCGTCGGAGGCGGGGGTCGGTCCGCACCTGGAGGAGGCGTTCGCGCGCTGTGAGGGCCGCATCGTCGTCACGAGCTTCGCCTCGAACATCCACCGCGTCCAGCAGGTCGTCGACGCGGCCGGGGCGCTGGGGCGCAAGGTGGCGCTCGTCGGGCGCTCGATGCGCAAGAACGTCAACATCGGCCGCTCGCTCGGCCACATCGACGTGCCCGAGGGGATGCTCGTCCAGCCGCGCGAGATCGACGACTTCCCCGATCACAAGCTCGTCATCATCTCGACCGGCTCGCAGGGCGAGCCGCTCTCGGCGCTGCGGCGGATGGCCCACAACGACCACCGCCACATTCAGCTGCACGACGGCGACACGGTCGTCTTCTCAGCTACGCCGATCCCCGGCAACGAGCGGGCGGTCAACGACACGATCGACCGCCTCTACCACATCGGCTGCGACGTGATCACGACCGCCGACGCACCGATCCACGCCTCCGGCCACGGGTACCGCGAGGAGCTGAAGCTGATGCTCAACCTCACGAAGCCCCGCTACGTGCTCCCGATGCACGGGGACTTCAAGCGCATCCACCTGCACGGGGAGCTGGCCGAGGCGGTCGGCATCGACCCCGACGCGATCTTCCAGGGCGAGAACGGCCTGCCGCTCGAGCTCACGCGCAGAGGCGCGCGCTTCGGCGACAGAGAGCAGTCGGGGATGATCTTCGTCGACGGAGTCGACATCGGCGACCCCGCGGACGTCGCGCTGCGCGACCGCCGCATGCTGAGCGCCGACGGCATCTTCATCGTCGTCGCCACGATCTCCGAGCAGGACGGCCAGTCGGTCGCGCCGCCGGAGGTGATCTTCCGCGGCGTGCCGTTCGTCGAGCAGGCCGACGAGCTGATCGAGGAGATCCGCGGCGCCGTCGAGGACTCGCTCGCGCGCGCTGCCGGTGACGGCATCCGCGAGACCGACCTCGTCCAGCAGGAGCTCCACGACGACCTCGCCGCGTTCGTCTACGACAAGCTCAAGCGCCGCCCGATGGTCCTGCCGGTCGTGGTGGAGGTATAGCCGCGAGGGCTGGTCGTCGCGCTGGCACTCAGGCGTGGATCGGCGCTGGGGATCCCGACGCCTTCGGCAGCTGCACCACGAAGCGGGCGCCAGCCCCAGACGAGCCGGCCTCGACGCCGACCGAGCCGCCGTGCGACAGCGCCACGGCCTGGACGATCGACAGCCCCAGGCCGGACCCGCCGCCGCCGTCGCCGCGGCCGCGCACGAAGCGCTCGAACAGGCGCGGGCGCAGCTCCGCCGGGATGCCGGGGCCGTCGTCCTCCACGGTCAGCACGACCTGCTCGCCGGCGCCCGCGAGGGCGGCGTGGACATGCGTGCCGGGCGGCGTGTGGCGCAGCGCGTTCTCGATCAGGTTGAGCGCGAGCCGGTGCAGCTCGTCGCGTGCGCCGTCGACCATCAGCTGCTCGTGCGCGGCGATCGTCAGATGGTGCTCGCCGGTGACCGGCTCCAGCTCGGCCGCCACGTCCACCAGCACCTGCGCGAGGTCGACGGGCCGGTGGGGGACGGTGCGGGTCGGCGGAGATCGGTCATAGCGCGCGAGCAGCAGCAGGTCGGCGACGAGGCGGCGCATGCGGCGTGAGGAGCGCAGCGCGGAGGAGACGGCGGCGCGCGCGTCCTCGCCCTCGACCTGCTCGGCGAGCAGCTCCAGGTTCGCGAGCACACTGGTGAGCGGCGTACGCAACTCGTGCGAGGCGTCGGCGACGAACTCGCGCTGGCGCGCGAGCGTCGCTTCCGTCTCGGCGCGCGCCGCGTCGAGCGCCTGCAGCATGTCCTCGAGCGTGCGCGCCAGCTCGGCGACCTCGTCGTCCGCCTCCGGCTGCGGGACGTGCCGGCCGGGGTCGCGCGTGCGCTCGATCTCGCGCGCGCTCGCGGTCAGCGCTGCGATCGGCGCCATCGCGCGACGCGCGACCATCAGGCCCGCCAGCAGCGCCAGTCCGCTGCCGCCGAGCACGCCGAGGATCAGGAAGAAGCGCACCTTCGCGACGGTGCGGTCGATCGCCGAGAGCGGGCGAGCGTAGACGATCACCGCGGTTCCGAAGGGGTCGACGCTGACCTGCCGCACCTCGACGCGGTAGCCGGCCTGCTCGTCCGGGAACGAGCCGGTCAGCGAGAAGCGCGGAGTCGCACCGCCGTAGGTGCACATCAGCTGCGGGGGGAGGGACAGGTAGTAGACGCGCACCTTGGCGCCCTCGCCGCTCCCGAGGTAGCCGAGCTGTCCACAGTTGGCTGCGCCGGTGCGCGTGTCGAAGCTGATGCTCGCCCGGCTCTGCAGGTAGTTCGCCGTCTGGCGCACCGAGTCGTCGAACTGGATGCGGATCTGGCGCGTCGTCAGCAGGCCGACGATCATCGCGAAGCCGCACAGGATCACGAACGTGAGCGCGGCGGAGCCGCCGGCCAGCCGCCAGCGCGTCGGCAACCGGCGGTAGGCCGCCCCGACGTCCTCGCGCGCTCTACGCGCGAAGGACGTAGCCGGCGCCGCGGATCGTGTGGAGGAGTCGCGGCTCTCCACCTGCCTCCAGCTTTCGTCGCAGGTTGGAGACGAACACCTCGATCGTGTTCGTCGTCGAGAACGGGTCGTAGCCCCACACCTCGTCCAGCAGCCGCTGGCGCGAGATCACGATGCGCTCGTTGCGCATGAGGTACTCGAGCAACTCGAACTCGCGCTGCGTCAGCTCGATCCTGCGCTCCCCGCGTTCGACCTCGTGGGTGTCGGGGTTGAGCTGGAGGTCGCCGCACACGAGCGGCGCGGCGCCGCGGGGCGGGCGGCGGCGCAGCAGCGCGCGCATGCGCGCGAGCAGCTCCTGGCGCTCGAACGGCTTGACGAGGTAGTCGTCGGCGCCCGCGTCGAGCCCTTCGACGCGGGCTTCGAGCGCGTCGCGGGCGGTCAGCATCAGGATCGGCACGTCGTCCTGCTCGCGCAGCGTCCTGGCGACGTCGAGCCCATCGAGCCGGGGGAGACCGAGGTCGAGCACGACGAGGTCGGGCAGGAACGCATGCGCGTCGTCGAGCGCGGCGACGCCGTCGCTGGCGATCCGCACCTCGTAGCCCTCCAGCCGCAGCGAGCGCTGCAGCGTCTGCGCGATTTCGTCGTCGTCCTCGACGACGAGCACCCGGGGCGCGCGCGAGATGTCGCTCATGGGCCGATGGTAAAGGGCCAGATCGGGGCGTTGGGGCGTTTTTAGCGACTTCTTACGCGCAGGCCCCGCCCACCGCTCAGCGGATCCTGTGCGCGCACCGGTCGGCAGGGGCTCATCGGTGCGCGTCGAAGCAAGCGCATGCAGATGGCCACGAAGACCCGCCGCCGCCCGAGAGCCGCGCCCCGACGCGCGCGTGCCCGCGGCCGCACGCGTGCGCGTCGCTCCGCCGGCGCCGCGCTGTGGCGGCCGGCGGTCCCCGATCTCGCCCCGCACCAGCTCGACCTGCTCGGGCTCGGCCTCGCCGCGCTCGGGGTCTTCCTCGCGTTCGTGCTCTACCTCGGCGCGGCCGGCGGCTCGGTCGGCGGCGCGGGCCGCGACGGCCTGCGAATGCTGCTCGGGCAGGTCGCCTATGCGACGCCGGTCGCACTGGTCGCCGGCGGGATCCTCGTCGTCGCGCGCACGCTCGTGCCGACGCTGCGGCCGGTGCGCGCCGGGGCGCTGTGCCTGTTCGCCGCCGTGACGCTCGCGCTCGCGGCCGGAACGCTCGGGCTGGGCTCCCACGCCGGCGCTGCCGGAGTGTGGGCGGCCGGGACGCTGAAGGCGAACGGCGGCGCCGTCGGGGCCGCGCTCTACTGGACGACGTCGCACCTCTTCTCCGACGTCGGCTCGCACATCATCGCGATCTTCCTGCTGCTCGCGGGCCTGCTGCTGCTCAGCGGCGTGACGATCGCGAGCCTGCTGGGCGCCGCACACCGCGGCGTCGTCCAGGCGGCGACGCTCGCGCCGAGCCGCACGAGCGCACCGCCGCCGCGCGCTCCCGAGCCGCTCGTGCCGCCGGAGCCCGAGGACGAGCGGCTGGTCGTGCGCGCCACCCACGTCGAGGCGCCCTCGCTCGACGGCCGTGAGCGCTACCCGGACCTCTACGGCGACGCCGCGCCTGCCACCGACGATGCTTTCGAGGACGAGCTCGCCGACGTGGCCGGCGAGCTGGAGGCGGCCGTGCCGGCGCTGGAGCAGCTCGAGCTGGAGGAGCCCGACGAGCCCGGCGTCACCACCGGCGAGGCGGCCCCCGAGCAGGCTCAGCCGGACGTCGACCCGTCCGACCTGACCCCGCAGGGCCGCTACCGGGCTTCCGTCACCGACGACCCGTCGTTTGTCTGGAGCGTCCCGAACCCGCGCTTCCTCAAGCGCTCGACGGCCGACCAGTCGCGCCCCGACACGGCAGGACAGGAGAAGATCGCCGCGCAGCTGATCGAGGCGCTCGGCCACTTCGGGATCGAGGCGAAGGTCGTCGGCATGACGGCCGGACCGCACATCACGCGCTTCGAGATCCGCCTCGCGCCCGGCATCAAGGTCGGCAAGGTCGCCCAGCTCAAGGACGATCTCGCCTACGCGCTCGCCGCGACCGAGATCCGCATCCTCGCGCCGATCCCCGGCAAGCAGGCGGTCGGCGTCGAGGTCCCGAACGCACGCCGCCGGATCGTCCATCTCGGCGACGTCTTCCAGGAGCCGCCGAAGGACTGGTCGCCGCTGACGGTCTGGCTCGGCAAGGACGTCGCCGGCCGCGCGATCGGCGTCGACCTCGCGAAGATGCCGCACCTGCTCGTCGCCGGCACGACCGGCGCCGGCAAGTCCGGTGCCATCAACGCGATGCTCTCCTCGCTGCTGCTGCACGCCGACCCGCACGAGCTGCGGCTCGTGCTCGTCGACCCCAAGCAGGTGGAGCTCAACCACTACGAGTCGATCCCGCATCTGCTGACGCCCGTCATCACGAGCCCGCGGATGGCCGCCAACGCGCTCCAGAACCTCGTCAAGGAGATGGAGGAGCGCTACGGCATCATGTCGCTCGCGCGCACGCGCTCGCTGCCCGAGCTCAACAGAGCGCGCGCCGCGCGCGGCGAGCCTGCCCTGCCTTACATCCTGTGCGTGATCGACGAGCTGGCGGACCTGATGATGGTCGCGCCGGCCGACGTCGAGGACTCGATCATCCGGCTCGCGCAGAAGGCGCGCGCCGTCGGCATCCACCTCGTGCTCGCGACGCAGTCCCCGCGCGTGGACGTGATCACCGGCATGATCAAGGCGAACGTGCCGTCGCGGATCGCCTTCGCGGTCTCCTCGCAGACGGACTCGCGCGTCATCCTCGACCAGAACGGCGCCGAGTCGCTGCTGGGACAGGGCGACATGCTGTTCAGCCCGGTCGGCTCCTCGAAGCTCCAGCGCATCCAGGGCGCGTACATCGACGAGGCGCAGATCGCGCAGCTGACGGAGAGCTGGCGCAAGCAGGGCGAGCCGGAGTTCCACGAGGAGCTGCTCGAGGAGGTCGTCGACGAGTCCGACGGCGGCGGGGACGGGGAGGACGGCTTCGATCCCGACGAGGACCCGCTGCTGGAGGAGGCGATCGGCCTCGTCGCGCAGATGGGCACCGCATCGACGTCGATGCTGCAGCGGCGCCTGCGGCTCGGCTACACGCGCGCCGGCCGCCTGATCGACATGCTCGAGCGGCGCGGCATCATCTCCGGCTACGAGGGCTCCAAGCCCCGTCAGGTGCTGATCACCGAGGCCGATGTGCCGCGCATCATCGTCGCGCTGAGCGAGAGAGCGGGCGGCGGCGTCTCGACCGCCACCGCCGAGCCCGCGCCGGCGCCTGCGCCGATCGCCGACGGCGACGCGGATCCCTTGTAGAGCCGCGATAGCCTTCGCGTCGCCATGCCGGAGATCGGGTCCACCCTCCGCGAGGCGCGCATGCGCGCCAGGATCGACATCACCGAGGTCGAGCAGGCGACGAAGATCCGCGCCAAGTACCTGCGCGCGCTGGAGAACGAGGAATGGAGCCTGCTCCCGGGCCCGACCTTCATCAAGAGCTTCCTGCGCGAGTACGCCGACTTCCTCGGCGTCGACGCGCGCACGCTCGTGGAGGAGTACAAGCTGCGCTACGAGCGCCCGAGCGAGCACGAGCTGACGCCGATCAGCCCCAACCTCGGCCGCGACCGCCGCGGCGCCGGCAGGCCGGGTCCCTACGGGCCGCCGCGGACAGCGCCGCCGTGGCTGATCGTCGGCGGCGCGGTCGTGCTGCTGCTCGTGGTGCTCGGGCTCGTCGGCACGTTCTTCGGCGGCGGGGGCGGCGGCTCGAGCCCGCCGCGCCATACGACGACGAGCACGCAGGCGTCGCGCAGCGGCACCGCAGCCCGCCGCCCGCGCGCCAGCGCGCCCCCCGCGCTCGCGAGCGTGCGCATCGTCCCGACCGGCACCGTCTACGTGTGCCTCGTAGACGGCAGCGGGAGAGTCCTGATCCGCGGCGCGCAGTTCAGCGCCGGCCAGACCGTTCCCCTCTACAGAGCGAGAGCGATGCGGATCACGCTCGGCAACAACGCCGTGCAGCTGCGCGTGAACGGCAGAGCCGTGACGGTCCCGGCCTCCTCGACCGCGATCGCCTACAGGATCACGACGGCCGGCGCTCAGCCGCTCCCGGCGGCCCAGGCGCCGACGTGCCAGTGAGCGCGCGCGCCGGCATCGTGGTGACCGGGACGGAGGTCCTCACGGGGATCATCTCCGACCGCAACGGCCCGTGGCTGTCGGAGCGCCTGCGCGAGCTGGGCGTCGAGCTGGCGCACGTCGCGATCGTCGGCGACCGCCGCGAGGACATGGCTGCCGCGCTGCGCTTCCTGGCCGCCGAGCGGATGGACCTGATCGTCACGAGCGGCGGGCTCGGGCCGACGGCGGACGACCTCACGACCGCCGTCGTCGCCGACTTCGCCGGCCGCCCGCTCGTGCTCGACGAGGCGCTCGAGCAGCGGATCGCGGCGATCGTCGCGCCGCTCGCACAGCGCTTCCCGAACGTCGACCGCGCGGCGATGGCGCGCGGCACGCGCAAGCAGGCGCACGTGCCGGAGGGCGCGACCGTGCTCGAGCCGGTCGGGACGGCGCCGGGCGTCGTCGTCCCGCCGGCGGACGGAGCCGGTTCCACGCGGCCGACCGTCGTCGTGCTGCCGGGACCGCCGCGCGAGCTGCAGCCGATGTGGGCCGCGGCCGTCGAGACGGACGCCTTCCGCGCCGCGATCGACGGCGCGACCGCCTACGAGCAGGCGATCCTGCGGCTGATCGGGATCCCCGAGTCGGAGATCGCCGAGACGCTGCTCGTCGCCGAGCAGAACGGCCTCGACCTGGCGCCGCTGGAGATCACGACGTGCCTGCGGCGCGGCGAGATCGAGATCGCGACGCTCTACGAGCCCGGTGCCGCGGACGCGTACGCGGCGTTCGCGGACTTCGTGCGCGAGCGGCACGCCGTCCAGCTCTTCTCCGAGGACGGCAGCACGATCGACGAGCAGGTCGCCACGCTGCTCGCCGGGCCGCCGCCGCGCACGATCGCCGTCGCCGAGTCGTGCACCGGCGGGCTGCTCGCCGGGCGCCTGACCGAGCGGCCCGGATCCTCTGCGCATGTGCTCGGTGGCGTCGTCGTCTACTCCAACCCGGCGAAGACGGCGCTGGCGGGCGTCGAGCCCGCGCTGATCGAGCGGGTCGGGGCAGTCTCGCCCGAGGTCGCCGACGCGCTGGCGGACGGGGCGCTCGCGCGCTTCGGCGCGGACGTCGGGGTCGGTGTCACGGGCGTGGCCGGGCCCGGCGGCGGGACGGACGAGAAGCCGGTCGGGCGGGTGCACGTCACAGTCGCCGCGAGCGACGGCGCGCGGATCGCACGGCGGCTGGACCTGCCCGGCGGCCGCGCCGACGTGCGCGAGCGCGCGACGACCGTCGCGCTGCACCTGCTGCGGCGCCTGCTGCTGGGCCAGGTCGACGGGACGCCGTGAGCGAAGCGGCGCCGGCAGAGGCGGCGAAGGCGCGGCTGTTCGTCGCGCTCGAGCTGCCCGAGCCGGTGCGGGCGGCGCTGGCCGCGTGGCGCGCGCCGCTGCTGCGCGAGCTGCCGGCGCTGCGAGCGGTGGCGCCGGAGGCGCTGCACGTGACGCTGTGCTTCCTCGGCTGGCGCGAGGAGGCGGCGATCGCGCCGATCGCCGCGATCGTCGGTCGCTGCGCGGGGGCGAGCGGCGGCGTCGGGCTCGCGCTCGGCGAGCCGCTGTGGCTGCCGCCGCGGCGACCGCGCGTGCTGGCGCTCGGGCTCGAAGATCGCCACGGCCGGCTCGATGCGCTGCAGGCGGAGCTGGCCGGACAGCTCGCCGAGGGCGGCTGGTACGAACCGGAGCCGCGGCCGTACCTGCCGCACGTGACGCTCGCGCGCGTGCGCGCGGGGGAGCCGGTGTCGCGGGCCGCGCCGGCGCCCCCGCCGGCGCTCGCGTTCGACGGCGCGGCGGTCGTGCTGTACCGCTCGCGCCTGGAGCGCGCGGGCGCACGCTACGAGCCGCTGTTCGCTGGCAGACTCGCCTGAGAATCGGCGCAGACGCGGCGTTGTGCCTTCACGGGCCGGCGCCTACCATCGGACCAGGTGCGGCGAACGGACGTTCGCCGCGGTTCCGTCCGCCGGCAGGCGTACCGTCACCACCTCACGTGAGCAGAAGGAGCTTCCAGCGATGACCGACCAGGACAAGGCCGCCAAGGCCCGCGACGCGGCGCTGCAGGGCGCGCTGACGCAGATCGAGCGCCAGTTCGGCAAGGGCACGGTCATGCGCATGGGGGACCCGGGCGCACAGGTGCGCGTCAACGCGATCCCGACGGGTGCGCTCTCACTCGACCTCGCACTCGGCATCGGCGGTGTTCCGCGCGGGCGCATCGTCGAGATCTTCGGGCCGGAGTCCTCGGGCAAGACGACGCTCGTCTACCACATCCTCGCCGAGGCGCAGAGGCTCGGCGGGACGTGCGCCTTCATCGACGCCGAGCACGCGATGGATCCGCTCTACGCGAAGGAGATCGGCGTCGACATCGACAACCTGCTCGTCTCGCAGCCCGACTACGGGGAGCAGGCGCTCGAGATCGCCGACATGCTCGTGCGCTCGGGCGCGGTCGACGTGGTGTCGGTCGACTCGGTCGCCGCGCTCACGCCGCGCGCCGAGCTGGAGGGGCAGATGGGCGACCAGACCGTCGGCGTGCAGGCGCGCATGATGTCCCAGGCGATGCGCAAGCTGACGGCGAACCTCAACCGCACGCAGACGCTCTGCCTCTTCACGAACCAGATCCGCGAGAAGGTCGGCGTCATGTTCGGCTCGCCGGAGACGCAGCCGGGCGGCCGCGCGCTGAAGTTCTACTCCTCGCAGCGGCTCGACATCCGCCGCATCGAGACGATCAAGGACGGCACCGAGGCCGTCGGCAATCGCGTGCGCGTGAAGGTCGTCAAGAACAAGGTCGCGGCGCCGTTCAAGCAAGCCGAGTTCGAGATCGAGTTCGGCAGAGGGATCTCGACGACCGGCTGCCTGATCGACTACGGGATCGAGCACAACATCGTCACGAAGTCCGGCTCGTTCTTCTCCTACGGCGACGAGCGGCTCGGGCAGGGTCGGAACAACGCGAAGGCGTTCCTCGTCGAGCACCCCGAGGTCGCGAAGGAGATCGAGGAGAAGATCTACGCCGCGCTCGGGATCAGTCGCGACCTCGTAGCGCCGATCGAGGGCGCCGAGAGGGCAGAGGAGGCAGAGGAGGCGGAGGCTCCGCTGGAGCCGGCGGCCGCGGCGTAGGCGAGACGTCGTGGAGGCGTTCGCAGCGCTCGTGCGCGAGCATGCAGTCGACCCCGAGCTGCGCCTTCAGCACGCGCTCGACCTCGCGTTCCGCTACCTCGCGCGACGCGACCGGACCGTGCTGGAGATGCGCCGCTATCTCGAGGGCAAGCGGATCGAGCCGCGCGCGATTGACGATGCGCTCGCTCACCTCGGGCGCGAGGGCTATCTCGACGACGCGCGCTTCGCGCGCCAGTTCGTCGACGATAAGCGGCTGCTCGACGAGTGGGGCGCGGACCGCATCGAGCGGCGCCTCGTCGCGCTCGGCGTGCCGGCCGGCGACGTGCGCAGCGCCGTCGGAGCCCGCGGACGCTGCGGCGAGCTGGAGGCGGCGTGCGCGCTGCTGGCGCGCCGCTTCCCTGCCCTCGACGCGGACCCGCGCGAGCGTCGTCGCGCGTGGGGCGTGCTCGTGCGCAAGGGCTTCGAGGCAGAGCTCGCGTGGGAGGCGATCCGCGCGCGCGCGGGCGCTGCGGACGGGGAGTGAGCCTGCTCGCATCGACGTGGCGAGCGGCGTCCACGCACGGTCTGGCAGGCCCGTCGCCAGCCCTCGATTGCGCCGCCCCGGCACCGGTACTACGATCCAGGGCAGCGAACGACCGGCCCGCGAGGCCATGAAACAGCAGCAAATAACCTGAATCCTGGAACCCGACTTGTCCGCCGCGACCCGACCCCTCAGCTCGTCCGCCGCGCACCGCGCCGGCGAGCCGGCTTGACGCGAACGCCGGCGTAGCCGGCGCGCGATGCTTGGCGGCGTCCCGGCGCGCCGCATCCTGGATTCGCCGCGTGCGCCTCGCACGGCCCGTCCGACGCTACCCAAACGGATCGTGACCGACCGGCTCCCCCGCCGGGTCGAGGAAGAGGACCACCTGATGGAGATCGTGATCGCGGCGGCGCTGCTGGCAGTGGGGCTCGTGCTCGCCGCCGTGCTCTACGGGCGCGAGCGGCCCGTGGGCCCCCGCGGCGAACGCGTGGACGCGGCGGCCGCCGGCGCCGTGGAGGCGGAACTGAGCGCGCGCCGCGCCGAGCTCGTACGCATCGAGGAGCGCGTGCTCGGCAAGGAGGAGGCGCTCGACGCGCAGCGCGCCGAGCTCGCGCGCCGCGAGCGCAGCGTCGACGAGCGCGGCGAGACGCTCGCCGAGCACGAGGCAGCGCTCGTGGAGGAGCACCGCGAGCTCGAGCGCCAGCTCGAACGCGTCGCCGGGGTCACCGCCGCCCAGGCGAAGCAGCTGCTGCTCAAGGAGCTGGAGGACCAGATCCGCCACGAGTCGGCCAAGCTGCTGCGCCAGGTCGAGGAGGAGACGAAGCGCGAGGCCGACCGGCGCGTGCGCAACATCCTCTCCGTCTGCATGCAGCGGATCGCCGCCGGTCACGCGACCGAGACGACGGTGGCCGTCGTGCAGCTCGCCTCCGACGACATGAAGGGCCGCATCATCGGGCGCGAAGGCCGCAACATCCGCGCGCTTGAGAACCTCACCGGCGTCGACTTCATCATCGACGACACGCCGAACGCGGTCGTCCTCTCCGGCTTCGACGGCGTGCGTCGCGAGATCGCGCGCATGACGCTCGAGAAGCTGCTGGCCGACGGCCGCATCCATCCCGCCCGGATCGAGGAGATGTACTACCAGGCCAAGTCCGAGCTCGAAGACCACATCGTCGAGCTGGGGGAGGAGGCCGTCTTCGAGGCGAACGTGCAGGGCCTCGATCCGGAGCTGGTCAAGCTGCTCGGCCGCCTGAAGTTCCGCACGAGCTACGGGCAGAACGTGCTCGCGCACTCGGTCGAGTGCTCCCGGCTGGCCGCGCTGATGGCGCACGAGCTCGGCGCCTCGCCGAGAACGGCCCGCCGCGCAGCGCTGCTGCACGACATCGGCAAGGCCGTCTCGCACGAGGTCGAAGGCCCCCATGCGCTCGTCGGCGGCGACCTCGCGCGCCGTCACGGCGAGTCCGAGGCGGTCGCGCACGCGATGGAGGCGCACCACAACGAGGTCGAGCCGCAGACGGTCGAGGCGGTGATCGTGCAGGCCGCTGACGCGCTCTCCGGCGCGCGGCCCGGCGCGCGCGGCGAGTCGCTGGAGCAGTACGTCAGACGCCTGCGCGACCTCGAGCAGATCGCCACCCGCCACGCGGGCGTCGACAAGGTCTACGCGATGCAGGCCGGCCGCGAGATCCGCGTGATGGTCGCGCCCACGACGATCGACGACGACGGCATGGCGCTGCTCTCGCACGAGATCGCGCGCGAGATCGAGCGGGAGCTGGAGTATCCGGGACAGATCAAGGTCACGGTGATCCGCGAGAGCCGGTCGGTGGAGTACGCGAGATAGGCCGAGCGCTCGCGTTCGATCGCTCTCGCCTCCTCAGGGCGGTCGGCCCGGGGGCGGCGGTTGGAGCCGCTGTGAATTCGGGAGGTGCGCGATCGAGCGCGTCTCGCCGATCGGCCCTGTCGATCGCGCCTCGCGCCGAGATCGCCGGCGCGCGCCTGATTCGCGGCGGCTGCGCAAGACCGTCGGGGTCCGCGCGCGCGGCGTCGCGAGTTACCCTTTGCTCGCGATGAACACCTACCACGTCACGACGTTCGGCTGCCAGATGAACGAGCACGACTCGGAGCGCATGAAGGGGATGCTCGAGTCGCTCGGTTACGTCGAGGCGGTCGACCGCGAGGACGCGGACCTGATCCTCTTCAACACGTGCTCGATCCGCGAGGCGGCCGACAACCGCTTCCTCGCGCACCTCGGTGCCGCGAAGCGCCTCAAGAGCGAGCGGCCCGACCGCATCGTCGGCGTCGGCGGCTGCTGGGCGCAGTCGGTCAAGGACGAGGTGTTCGAGCGCTTCCCGTTCGTCGACGTCGCCTTCGGGCCCGGGCAGGTGCACAAGCTCGCCGAGTTCCTCACGAGCGACTCGCTGACCGCGCAGGGCTACTTCGAGTTCGAGGGCTTCGCCGGCGACCTGCCCGAGAAGCGGGCGCGCGAGTTCCAAGGCTGGCTGCAGATCTCGGTCGGCTGCAACATGGTCTGCTCCTACTGCATCGTGCCGAGCACGCGCGGCCGCGAGGTCTCGCGCCCGCTCGCCGCGCTCGCCGCCGAGGTCGAGCGGATGGCGGCCGACGGCGTCTCCGAGGTGACGCTCCTGGGTCAGAACGTCAACGCCTACGGACGCGACCTCGCACGGCGGGGCGAGCCGGCGGCGACGTTCGCCGAGCTGCTGCACGCGGTCGACGACGTCGAGGGCATCGAGCGGATCCGCTACACCTCCCCGCACCCGCAGGACATGAAGGAGGACGTGATCCGCGCGCACGCCGAGCTGCCCGCGCTGTGCGAGCACGTCCACCTGCCGCTGCAGAGCGGGTCGAGCCGCGTGCTCAGAGCGATGCGCCGCACCTACACGCGCGAGCGTTACCTCGACCGCGTCGCGCTGCTGCGCGAGCACGTCCCCGACATCGCGATCACGACCGACATCATCGTCGGCTTTCCGGGCGAGACCGAGGAGGACTTCGAGCAGACGCTCACGCTGTGCGAGCAGGTCGGCTACGACGGCGCCTTCACGTTCGTGTTCTCGCCGCGGCGCGGGACCGAGGCGGCGACGCTGCCCGACCAGGTTGCGCACCCGGTGAAGGTGGAGCGGATGGAGCGGCTCGTCGAGGTCGTCCAGCGGCACGCGCGCGAACGCGCACAGCGCTTCGTCGGCCGCACGCTCGATGTCCTCGTGGAGGGACCGTCGCGGACCGATCCGGCGAAGCTCCGCGGCCGCTCGCGCCACAACAAGGCGGTCAACTTCACGGGGCTGGCGCAGCCGGGCGAGTACGTGCAGGTCGCGATCGCGAGCGCGACGAGCCAGACGCTGGCCGGCGAGGAATCGCTGCTGGCGCGCGCCGCGCAGTGAGCGCCGTGGGCCGCGGCGCCGCGCGCGGCCTCGTGATCTTCGACTGCGACGGTGTGCTCGTCGACAGCATGGCGATCGACATGCGCGAGCTGACGCGCGCGATCCGCACCGCCGGCGGGCGCATGAGCGCGGCGGAGGTCGACGAGGCGTTCCACGGCGTCGCGCTCGCCGACATCCAGCGCGGGGTCGAGGCGCACCTCGGCCGCGCCGTGCCGGACGGTTGGATGGAGCGCTTCCTCGCCGACCGTGCCGCTGCGTTCGAGCGCGAGCTGCGTCCGGTGGCAGGCGCGGAGGAGGCGATCGCGGGCGTGCGAGCCGCGGGCTGGGAGGCGTGCATCGCCTCCGGCGGCGCGCTCGAGAAGATGGCGCTCACGCTGCGGATCGCCGGCTTGCAGGACGCCTTCCCGGCCGATCGCATCTTCTCGGCCTACGGCGTCGAGCGTCCGAAGCCGGCGCCCGACCTGTTCCTGCACGCGGCGGCCGCGTGCGGCTTCGCCGCCGCGGACTGCGTCGTCGTGGAGGACAGCGTCGCCGGGGTCCGCGCCGGCCGCGCCGCGGCCATGCGTACGCTCGGCTTCACGGCCGGCGACGCCGCACGCGGCGAGCGGCTCGCAGCGCTCGGCGCGGAGCCGCTGGAGGACCTGCTGGCGCTGGCGGCGCGGCTCTGACGGCGCCGCCGGCTCTCCCTCTCCGGCGCGTGCCGGCGCCTGGCCGCGTCAGCCGCAGTCCAAGCGCGGCAGTCGCGAAGCTGCGAGCGCCGCTCAGAACAGCGCCTCCTGCCTGACGGCCGGCACCGGCATTCCCGCCGGGCGCCGGTCGAGCGCCGGCGAGCGAGCATTGCGGCGGAACGCGCCCGCGCGCGTGCCGCGCGGCGGGTGCTTCGTGCGCGCCGCGTCGAGCACCCCGGCGATCCGCTCGCGCTCCGCCTGCGGCGCATAGGCGCCGCGCGCGTAGAGCCGCTCGTACCGCGGCACCAGGTCCGGCCGCTGCGCGCGCAGCCAGTCCATGAACACGCCGCGCACCTCTCCGCGCAGGTGCAGCGCGATCCCGCCCGCTCCGGTCGCGCCGTTGGCCGCCGCCAGCTCGAGGATCCGCTCGACCTGCGCGGGGTCGTCGTTGATGCCGGGCATCAGCGGCGCGACGAGGATCCCGCACGGAATGCCGGCGCGGTTCAGCGCTCCAACCGCCTCCAGCCGCGCGCGCGGATGCGGCGTGTGCGGCTCGGTCGCGCGCCACGCCTTCTCGTCGAGCGTCGGCACCGACAGGCAGGCGCTCACGTCCGCCACCTCGGCGATCTGCTGTAACAGCGTCACGTCGCGCAGCACAAGCGGCGACTTCGTCAGGATCGAGCACGGGTTGCCCGCGTCGCGCAGCGCCTCCCAGATGCCCTCCATCAGGCGGTAGCGGCCCTCGACCCACTGATAGGGATCGGTGTTCGTGCCCATCGCGACGTGCTCGCCCCGCCACGACGACCGCGCCAGCTCCGCCCGCAGCACCTCCGGCGCGTTGACCTTGACGACGATCTCGCGCTCGAAGTCGCGCCCGGCGTCGAAGTCGAGGTAGCGATGCGTCGGGCGAGCGAAGCAATAGCAGCAGGCGTGCGAGCAGCCGCGGTATGGGTTCACGGTCCACCTGAACGGCATCCGCGACGACGCCGGCACGCGGTTCAGCGCGCTTCTGGCGCGCACCTCGTAGAAGCGCGTCGCGAGCGCCTCGGGCGCGTCGAAGCGGCGCACGACCGCGACGTCGCGATAGCCCGGAAGACGCGTCCGCTCGTCGGCGGCGATCGTCAGGTTGTCCCAGCGCATGCGAACAGATGTTCTCATGCGCTCCGGCGGATGCAAGCGCCGTGTCGGCTCTCGCACACCGGGTAGAGCCGTACCGATGCGGACGCGCCTGAGAGAGAGCCGCGAGCGCGCGCTCGAGGCGATGCTCCAGACGCGCTCGCACGCGTGGGAGGAGGTCGGGCTCTCGCGCCAGCTCGGTCGCGACGCCGCCCGGCGCGCCCGCCGCGAGGCGCTGGTGCTGCTGCCGCTGCTGGCCGCCGTGCTCGTCGCCTACGGCTACCGCGACGAGCTGTTCGGGCACGATCTCGACACGCTCGTGCGGATCGTCACCGCGATCGGGCTCGTCGCCCTGGGGTGGGCGTTCGCACGCGACCTCGGCCGCGTCGTCGGGCCCGACCTGATGCGTCGCATGGATCCGGGCACCGCCGGCACGGTCGGCTTCCTGGTGCGGCTCGCGACCGTCGCGATCGCGACCGTCGCGGCGCTGCGGATCGCCGGGCTGACGCCGCGCACGCTCGCGGTCGGCGGCGCCTTCACGGCGGTCGTGCTCGGCCTCGCGGCGCAGCAGACGCTCGGCAACCTGATCGCCGGCACGGTCCTGCTGAGCGCGCGCCCGTTCCGCGTCGGCGAGCGCGTGCGGCTGCAGGCCGGCGGCCTCGCAGGCCAGGCCGAGGGCGTCGTCAGCTCCCTCGGCCTGCTCTACACGACGCTCGCGCGCGGCGAGGACCGCATCATGGTCCCTAACAGCGTCGTGCTCGGCGCGGCGGTCGTGCCGCTGCGCGAGCCGCAGGCGCTCGACGTGCGCGTCAGCCTGAGCCACGGGACGAAGCCGAGCGACGTGCAGGCGCTGCTGCACGAGGCGGTGCGCGTGCCGCTGCGCGCGGCGCCGCACATCGCGCTCGAGCAGGTCGACGGCGAGCACGTCGTCGTGCGCGTCCAGGCGACGCCCGAGCGTGCGGGCGACGGCGCGCGGCTCGCCGACGAGATCCTCGACGCGGTCGCGCAGGTGGCGGGGGAGCGGGCGGCGGCGGGTTGACGGCGGGCGCGCGGGCGCCTCAGCGGTTGCCGCGATGTCCTGCGGCGAGCGCCTCGGCGATCTCCGCGTCGCCGAGCCGGCGGCTCACGCTCGCCGACAGCTGCGGCGCGAGCCCGGCGAGGGCGGCGCCGACGCGCAGCGCGACCGGGGCGACGTCGACCTCCGCCCTGTCGCGCTCGATCGCGCGCACGACCCCAGCGGCGACGTCCTCCGGGCTGCGCGTACCGACGCCTCTCGGCAGTCTGCCGCCAGCGTTGACCCACATCCCCGCGTCGCGGATGAAGCCCGGGAAGATCGTCGAGACGCCGACGCCGGCGGGGCGCAGATCCTCGCGCAGGCCGAGCGCGAAGCCGCGCAGGCCGAACTTCGTGGCCGAGTAGAGCGAGCCGCGCGGCGAGGCCGCCTTGCCCGAGAGCGAGGAGATGAAGACGAGGTGACCGCGGCCGCGGCGCGCCATCGCCGCGCCGAGCAGCTTTGCGAGCACGATCGGCGCGCGCAGGTTGACGTCGAGCGCGCGGTCGATCTCGCCGATCGAGAAGTCGTCGAGCGCGCCGGCGCCCGGCAGCGCGGCGTTGGCGACGAGGATCTCGACGTCGCCGGCCTCGGCGGCCAGCTGCTCCGGCGCGCCGCGCTCCGCGAGGTCGATCGCGAGCGCGCGGCCGCCCAGCTCCTGCGCGAGCGGCTCGAGCACGTCCGCTCTGCGGCCCGTGAGCACGACCTGCGCGCCACGCGCGGCGAGCGCGCGGGCGATCGCCTGCCCGATGCCGCCGCTCGCGCCGGTCACGAGCGCCGTTCCCTGGATCGCCGTCACGGCGCGAAGCGTCTCACACGCCGCCGCCGCGCGGCGTCAGACGCCGAACAGCGCGATCGTCGCGGTGAACGCGTGCAGGAAGCTCGCGCCGCCGACCGGGCCGATCTCGCCGGCGGCGAAGAAGCCGGCGGACGGCGCTCCCTGCAGCTCCTCGCTGAGCGCGCCGGCGTCGTGGCCGTCGATCCCGAACATCTCCCGTCCGCGCCCGTTGCACGAGAACGCGAGCGCTCCCGCGGGCACGCCGCCGAGTGCGGAGACGCGCAGCCGCAGCTGGTCCTGCAGGTCGCGGTCTGCGGAGGCGGCGTCGCGCGCGTGCAGCCGCAGGACCTGGCCGGGCGCCACGGGCGCGGCGACCGCGAGCGTCCCGGAGACCGGGTCGGCGCCGATCAGCTGGCGCACGAGGAAGTCCCCGTGGCCGTACTCCGGGCGGCCGCCGTCGACGACGAGCCCGATCAGCAGCCCGCCGGCGATCAGCGTCCGTTCGACCGGGTCGAGCTCCTCGATCACCGCGCGTATGCGGTCGAGCGCGGGCTGTCCCGCCAGCTCGGCGATGACGTTCCCCTCCGCCTCGGTGATCGTCAGCTCGGGGCCGACCGGCGTCGCGCCCTGCGAGACGCACGGCAGCAGCTCGACGTCGTCGAAGCGCACGCCGACGGCGCCGCCGTCGTGGACCTCGTCGCCGTGGAAGAGGATCCCCGTCTCGTCGGGGCGCCGCCCGCTCGCGAGTCCGCCGATCACCGGCACGCCCGGCGCGCGCGCCGCGAGGTCCTGCAGCAGCGGGTCGGTCGGGAACGAGTACGGGTCGGGCAGCAGGATCGTGCCGCGCGCGCCGGCGAGGTCCTCCATCCCGATGATGGTGACCGTGTCCTCGTGCACCGACGCCATCGCGTGGAACGTCTGCGCGGCGCCGCCGTCGAGCGACGCCGCCCACACGACGACGGCCATCCCGTCCTCGTGCTCGGCGCCGCAGCCGAGCACGCCGCCGGCGCCGCAGCCGACGAGCGCCGCCGGGCGCAACGCCTCGTGGACGCCCTCGAGCGTCGCCTCCGGACCGGCGAGATGGCCGCCGGAGGCGAACAGGACGACGAGGTCGGCGGAGCCGCCGCCGAGCCCGGCCCCGGCGGCCTGGGCCGCCTCGATCGCGCCGACGCGCGGATCCTCGTGCGTCGAGATGCCGGTGCCGATGCGGACGCCCATGAACCCACCATACTCCGGCGCGAACGCCGTCCCGACGAGTGCCCGCAGCGCCCCGCCATACTGCGCCGCATGCGATCGCAGGTCATCGCGATCTTCGGTCCGACGGGAATCGGGAAGACCGCCGTCGCGGTCTCGCTCGCCGCGCGGCTGCGCGCAGCGGGGGAGGATCCCGTCGCCATCTCGGCCGACGCGCTGCAGGTCTACGCAGGGCTCGAGCGGCTCACCGGCGTCGCCGACGCGGCCGAGCAGGCGGCGCTGGAGCACCGGCTGGTGTCGTTCCTGCCGGTCGACGCGACGTTCAGCGTCGGCCAGTACGCGGCGCTCGCCCACGCCGAGGTCGACGCCGCGCTCGCTGCGGGCCGGCGGCCGATCGTCGTCGGCGGCACCGGCCTCTACCTGCGCGCCGCGCTGACCGAGCTGCGGCTCAAGCCCCCGCCGCCCGAGGGCGTGCGCGAGCACTGGGAGCGCGAGCTGGAGCTGCGCGGCGCGTCTGCGCTGCATGCCGAGCTGGCGCAGCGCGCGCCATGGGCGGCCGGGCCGATCGACCCCAACGACCGCCGGCGGATCGTGCGCGCGCACGAGCTGCTCGACGCGGGCGAGCTGGAGCCGCCCGAAGGCCCGTCGCAGCTGTGGACGGAGGAGACGCGCCGCCCGACGCTGCTCGCCGGCCTGACGCTGGAGCGCGAGGCGCTCTACGCGCGCATCGACGCGCGCGTGGAGGCGACGGTCGCCGCCGGCGCGCGCGAGGAGGCGCTGCGCGCGCACGCAGCCGGCGCGTCGGAGACGGCCCGCCAGGCGCTCGGCTTCGAGGAGCTGCTGACCGGCGACGTCGAGGCGATGAAGCGCCGCACGCGCAACTACGCGCGCCGCCAGCTCACGTGGATGCGCAAGCTGGCGGGCGTGGAGACGATCGACGTGACGGGTCGTGCGCCCGCCGACGTCGCGGCGGAGATCGCTACGCGAGCACTCTCGCCTTCAGGCGCTCGAACTCCTCCTGGCTGATCGCGCCTCTGGCACGCAGCTCGTCGAGTCTGTGGAGCTGATCGACGGGCGAGGAGGTCGAGACCGAGCGGATGTACTCGTCGGTCGCCTGCTGCATGTGCTTCTGCTCGGCGAGCGCCCGATCGCGCATCCCGCCGCCGCGCGCGATCAGATAGATCAGCACTGTGATGACCGGCAGGAAGACGAGGAAGAAGACCCACACGGCCTTCCACCACCCGGACAGCTCGTGATCTCGGAACAGGTCGATCAGGACCGTGATCAGGATCCAGATCCAGATCACGATGAAGAAGATCGACAGGACCGTGAGCAACGCGTCGCCGAGGTTGTAGCTCGCGAAGATCGGGCTCATGCAGGCTCCTCCTGGAGGGACTGGACAGGATGTCCTTGTGCGGGCCGTATACCCATTTCCCGGTCGAACTCCGACCAGGCCGAGCCGATAGGCTGCGGCGCCGCCCGATTCCCCGCGACCGGAGGCACGCGTTTTGAAGTTCGAGAAGTGGCAGGCGCTCGGCAACGACTACATCGTGGTGGAGCGGCGGGCGCTGCCGTTCGCGCTCACGCCGGCGCGCGTGCGCGCCATCTGCGCGGGCCACTTCGGCGTCTTCGCCGACGGGATCCTGCTGCTCGACGAGCCGACGCAGCCGGGCTTCGTCGCGCGGCTGACGATCTTCAACCCGGACGGCTCGGAGGCCGAGCTGTCGGGCAACGGCGCGCGCGAGGCGATCATGTACCTGCGCCGCCACGGCTGGACCGACGCCGACGCCTTCTCGATCGAGACGGCGGCCGGCGAGATCCGCCCGACGATCACCGGGCCGGCGACCTGCCGGGTCGACATGGGGCGTGCAAAGCTCGTCTCAAAGGACTATCCGGACGGCGCGCAGGACGGCAGAGGGGAGGTCGGCACGCCAGGGCGCATCTGGGCCTTCCAGCACGTCTCGATCGGCAACCCGCAGTGCTCGATGCGGGTCGAGTCGGTGCAGGAGCTGGAGGCGCTCGACCTGCCGGCGCTCGGCCCGTTCGTCGAGCGCAGCGAGCTGTTCCCCAACCGCACGAACGTCTCGTGGTGGACCGAGCTGGCAGCCGACCGCATCCGCGCGCGCATCTTCGAGCGCGGCGTCGGCGAGACCTTGTCGTCCGGCACCGGCGCGACGGGCGCCGCGGTCGCTCACGTGCTGCGCGGCGGGGACTCGCCGGTGGTGGTGGAGCTCGACGGCGGCGAGCTGACCGTCGAGGTCGGCGAGGACCTGCACGTGACCCTGACCGGCTGGGCCGTCCCCGTCTTCGAGGGGACGCTCTCCGACGACTTCATCAAGGAGCTGCATGCGACCGAGTAAGCGCCTGGACCTGATCCCGCCCTACCTGTTCGCGCAGCTCGAGCGCAAGATCGCCGAGAAGAAGGCGGCCGGCGTCGACGTGATCTCGCTCGGGATCGGCGATCCGGACACGCCGACCTATGGGCCGATCGTCTCGGCGATGCAAGCGGCGGTGGCGGACCCGGGGACGCACCAGTACCCGTCGAACCGTGGCCGGCAGGACTTCCGCGAGGCGGTCGCGCGGTTCTACTCACGGCGCTTCGGGGTCGAGCTGGATCCGGATGGCGAGGTGATGCCGGCGATCGGGGCGAAGGAGTGCATCTTCAACCTGAGCCTCGCGTTCCTCGATCCGGCGGACGTGGCGCTGGCGTCTGATCCGGGCTACCCGGTCTACACGGGCGGCCCGGCGCTGGTGGGGGCCAGAGCCGTGCTGATGCCGCTCGTGCCCGCGCTCGGCTTCGCCCCCGATCTGGATGCGATCAGCGCCGAGGACGCCGCGCGCGCGAAGCTGATGTTCCTCAACTACCCGAACAACCCGACGGGCGCGGTGGTGCCGGAGGGGCTGTTCGAGCGGGTCGTCGCCTTCGCGCACGAGCACGACGTCCTCGTCGTGCACGACAACGCCTACAGCGAGACGACGTACGACGGCTACGTCGCGCCGTCGTTCCTCGCGACGCCGGGCGCGAAGGAGGTCGGCGTCGAGGTCTTCTCGCTCTCCAAGGGCTACAACATGACCGGCTGGCGCTGCGCCTTCATCGCCGGCAACGCCGAGGCGATCGCGCAGTACTGGCGGCTGAAGTCGAACGTCGACTCGGGTCTGTTCGAGGCGGTGCAGCTCGCTGGGATCGCCGCGCTGGATCCGTCGGTGGACGCGGAGGTCGCCGCGATGAACGCCGTCTACAAGCGCCGCCGCGACCTCGTCTGCGAAGCGCTGCGGGCGGCAGGCGTCGACGTCACGCCCCCGAAGGGCACGATCTACGTGTGGGCCCCGGTGCCGGACGGCTACGCGAGCGCCGCCGCCTACTGCGAGCACGTGCTCGAGCAGACGGGCGTCGTGATCTCCCCTGGCGGCGCGTACGGCGCCTCCGGCGAGGGCTTCTTCCGCATCTCGCTGACTACGCCGGACGAGCGGCTGCTCGAGGCGGTCGAGCGGATCCGGCGGCTCGGCTGAGCTGGCGTGCGACGACGGCCGCCGTCGCGCGCGGCCGCTTCCTCACGTCGGCGTGCGTGGTGCCCTTCGAGGAGGGAGAGGAACCGGTCCTCCAGGCGTGAGCGGGTGAGCTGAGCGCCGTCGGCCGCCAGCTCGGCCAGCGCGGCCCGCAGCTTGGCGGTCGCCGGGCCGCGCTGGCCCCGCAGACGCGCAGCGCCTCCTCGACGCCCTTCACGTCGAGGGCTCGCTGGCGCTCGCCCTCGTTCCGCGGTCCTCGGGCATCCCTGCAGCGTTCCAGGTCGCCTGCGACCTGTGGGCCACGCTTCGCGACGGCTTAGACTCACGTGCGTGTCGACTCTCAAGAACCGCAACGGGCGCGTGGCGCAGACGCCCGGGCGCGGGCAGCCGCCCTCCGGGCGCGCGCGCCAGCGGGCGCTGGCGATCGGCGTGCTGGAGTCCGGCGAGGACCTGAGCGAGCTGCAGGAGCTGCTGAGGACGGCTGGTGTCGCGACGGTCGGAACGCTCGTCCAGCACCGCGAGCAGCCGCATCCGAACACCTACCTCGGCCCCGGCAAGCTGGAGGAGCTGAAGGAGGCGATCAGAGCGTGCGACGCCAACGTCGTCGCCTGCGACGACGAGCTCTCGCCCCGTCAGGGGCGCAACCTCGAGGAGGCGCTCGGGACGCCGGTCGTCGACCGCACGGCGGTCATCCTCGACATCTTCGCCGGCCACGCGCACAGCGCCGAGGGCAAGCTCCAGGTCGAGCTGGCGCAGCTCGAGTACAACCTCGCGCGCATGCGCGGCCTGTGGACGCACCTCGAGCGGCTCGGCGGCGGCGTCGGCACGCGCGGACCGGGCGAGACGCAGATCGAGACCGATCGCCGCCTCGCGCGCGACCGCATCACCGCGCTGAGACGGCGCCTGGAGCGCGTGACGTCCTCGCGCGGCACGATGCGCGCCGAGCGCACGCGCGCGCAGCTCCCGGAGGTCGCGCTCGTCGGCTACACGAACGCCGGCAAGTCGACGCTGCTGAACGCGCTCACCGGCGCCGAGGTCGGCGTCAGAGACCGTCTCTTCCACACGCTCGACCCGACGACGCGGGGCTGGAAGCTCGGCGGGCGCGACTACCTGCTGACCGACACGGTCGGCTTCATCCGCAAGCTGCCCCACCAGCTCGTCGACGCGTTCGGCGCGACGCTGGAGGAGACGCGGCTGGCGGACCTGCTGCTGCACGTGGTCGACGCCTCCGCCGCGGCGGACCAGCTGAACGCGATGATGCGCGCGGTCCACGACGTGCTCGAGGAGATCGGCGCCGGCGACCGCCCGCGCGTCCTGGTGCTCAACAAGGCCGACGCGCTCGACGGCGAGGCGCGCGCAGACGTCCGCCTGCGCCATCCCGACGGCGTGCTCGCCTCCGCGCTGACGGGCGAAGGGCTCGACGAGCTGGGCGAGCGGATCGAAGCCGAGTTCGCCCGCGCGCTGCGCGACGTCGAGCTGCTGCTGCCCTACCGCGACGGCGACCGCCTCGCCGAGCTGCACGAGCTCGCCGGCGACCTGCTGCGCGAGGACACGCCCGAGGGCGTGCGCGTGAAGGTGCGGCTGCCGGCGCCGGTGGCCGCGCGCTTCGAGCGCTTCGCGGTGGAGGGAAACGGCCGCCGCCCGTGACCGGAGGGACAGGCATCGACAGGGGGGCGCTCGCGGAGCGCGCAAACGGGGGGGTGGCTGCCGACGCGCCCCTGGCGGTCAAGCGCCTCCATCCCGACGCGGTCCTGCCGAGCCGGGCATACGCCGGCGACGCCGGGCTCGATCTGCATGCGGTCGAAGCGGTGCGGCTGGAGCCGGGCGCGCGCGCGTCGGTGGGGACCGGCATCGCCGTGGCGATTCCCGAAGGACAGGCGGGCCTCGTGCTGCCGCGCTCCGGCCTCGCCGCCCGCAGCGGGATCGCGCTCGTCAACGCGCCCGGGCTGATCGATGCCGGCTACCGCGGCGAGATCCGCGTCCTGCTGCTCAACACCGACCGCGAGGCGGCGTGCGCGATCGCAGCCGGGGATCGCATCGCCCAGCTCGTGCTCGTGCGGCTGGAGCTGCCGGCCACGCTCGAAGTCGACGCGCTTCCGGACAGCGAGCGCGGCGAGGGCGGCTTCGGCTCGAGCGGCAGCTGAGCGCGGACGCGACGAGTTCACCGAACGCTTCCGACTTCTTCACGACCTCGAAACGGGGCCGCCGGCCCCCGGAGGCTAACGTCGGGAGCACAAGCTCGGTCGCCGGGGGACGACCGGGAAGTGCGGCCTGGGGGAGCCGTGCGGAGGGGACGTCGGGGCCGGTGCGGTCAGGCGCATCGGCCCCGGCGCGTTCCGGCGGACGCCCGCGCTCACACGCCGAGCAGCGCGCACAGACGCAGCGCGTTGCGCGGGGCGAACGCCTCCCAGTCGTTGTTGAAGTACGCGTAGACGTCGACCCGCTCCGACCACAGCTGGATCCGCCGCGCCCACGCGCGCAGCTCCGCGTCGGAGTAGTTGCCGCGCCGGCCCCTCGCTCCGCGGTGGAAGCGCACGAGCGTCCAGTCGGCGGTCAGCGCATGCGTCTGGAACGGCCGCTCGGGCGTGTCCCCGATCACGAGCGCGGCGCCGTGGGCGCGCAGCAGCTGCTCGACCTCCGGCGCGAACCACGACGGGTGGCGGAACTCGAACGCATGGCGGCGCGGGTGGGGCCAGGTCAGCGACGCCACGCGTTCGAGCGCTGCCGCGAGCCGCTCGTCGTCGCGACGGAAGGACTCCGGAAGCTGCCAGATCACCGGGCCGAGCTTGCCGCTCTCGACCAACGGCTCGATCGAGGCGCAGAAGCGCTCGACGCCGCGCTCGAGGTCGGTCAGGCGCTTCATGTGCGTCAGGTAGCGGCTCGCCTTCGCGGCGAAGACGAAGCCGGGTGGCGTCTGCTCGACCCATCTCGCCGCGGCCGCCGGTTTCGCGAGCCGGTAGAACGTGGCGTTCAGCTCGACCGTGTCGAAGCCCGCCGCGTAGTGCTCCAGCCAGCGCCGCTGCGGCAGCCGGGGCGGATAGAACGCCTCCCGCCAGGCGTCGTAGACCCAGCCGGAGCAGCCGATGCGGATCGCGCGGGCCACGCCGGGGCTGTACCCTGCTGCGCGCCCGCGGCCTACACGAGCCCGGCCGACTGCAGGAACTGGCGCGCGACGTCGGCGGGCGACTTGCCGTCGAGCGCGACGGCGGCGTTCATCCGCTGCATCGCGCTCAGCGTGAGCGCCCGGCTGACCGCGTTCAACGCCGCCCCGAAGGCGGCGCCCTCCACGCGCAGCACGTGCGCGGAGACGACCGGCGTCACGTTCTCGAAGCCGAAGACGTGCTTGGGGTCGGCCAGGACGACGTATCTGCCGCTCTGCAGCTGGCCGTCGGTCGTCAGCACGTCCGCCACGTCGATCTGGCCGTCCGCGAGCGCCTGGTACTGGAGCCCGACGGTCAGCGGCGCGAAGTCGACGTCGCGGATGCCGTAGACGCGCGCGAGCCCGCGCAGGCCGGCGGCGGCCGTGCGGAACTGCGGCTGCGCGCCGAGCCGCAGGCGCCGGACGCCCGCCAGGCCGGCGATGCTGGCGAGCCGGTGGGTGCGTGCGTAGTCGGGCAGCACGACGAGCGCGTCGACATCGGTGAACGGCGTCGCCGCGAGCAGCCGGAAGCCGTGCCGGCGCGCGTAGGCACGACCGCCGGCGAGCGCCGCCGTCAGGCTCGGCGCGGAGCGGCGGGCGCCGGCGATCGTGCGGTCGAAGATCCCGACGTAGGCGGGGTACAGGTCGATCTGCCCGGTGCGCAGCGCCGCGTCGGCGATCCGCGTCGAGCCGATGTTCTGCTTGAGCGCGACGCTGAAGCCCTTCGCCTGCAGCGCCTGCTGGTAGAGCTGACCGAGCACGAACTGCTCGGTGACGCTCCCGGTCCCGAGCGTGACGGACGGCCTGCCGGCGCCGGGGAGGGTGGAGGCCGCCGTGGTGCCGGCGGTGCGGGCCGAGCCGCTGCCGCCGCAGGCCGCCAGCCCCGCCGCCAGCGCGGCCGCGGCGAGCAGGGGGACGATGCGCACGGGGCGGGCGAGATGCCGTCTCACGGGGCAGTCGATCCTAGCCCGCAGCACGGCGGCAGGTGCCTCCAACGCGGCACGCGCTCAGACCCCGGCTGCGCGGCGCGCCTCGAGGTGCGCCGCCGCCTCCAGCGCGTCGTCGAGCGGCGCGAGCGGCTCCTCGCGCCCGAGCGCGCATGCGATCAGCCAGTCGGCGAGCCAGACGTTCTTCGGCAGCAGCGGCCCGTGCAGGTAGGTGCCGATGACGTTGCCGCGACGCACGCCCTCGAAGCCGCTGGAGCCGTCGTTGCCGTGCCCGCGCAGCACGCGCCCGAGCGGCTGCGCGTCGGGTCCCAGACGCGTGCGCCCTCCGTGGTTCTCGAAGCCGGCGAGCACCCGCGGGCACTCGCATCCGGGCAGCTCGACCTCGATCGCGACGTTGCCGATCAGGCGCGGGCCCTCCGCGCGGACCGTGCGCAGGTCGACGAGCCCGACGCCCGGAAGCGTCTCCTCGCCGAGCTCGTAGGAGTGGCCGAGCAGCTGGTAGCCGCCACAGACGGCGAGCATCGCCGCGCCGCGCGCGGCCGCCGCGTGCAGGCCCTCGCGCTTGACCTCGGCGAGGTCGAACGCGCACAGGCGCTGGTCGCGGTCCTGGCCGCCGCCGACGTAGAAGAGGTCCGCGGCATCCGGGTCGAGCGGCTCTCCGAGGTCGCTCGCGCGCAGCTCGAAGCCGACCCCGCGCCACTCGCAGCGCCGGCGCAGCACGAGCAGGTTGCCGCGGTCGGCGTAGATGTTCATCAGCTCCGGGTAGAGCACGCAGACGCGCAGCGTGTCAGGCACGCAGCAGCACCACCTCGGAGCCGACGTGCTCCTCGGTCATCTCGACGAAGCGCCGTCCCGCCGAACGCAGGCCGCCCGCGGCGCCCTCCGCCTCGAGCGTGTCGCCATCGAGCCGATCGAGACGCACCGCATCGCCCTCGGCAGTCCGCGCGCCGTCCGGCGCGACCGTCTGGCGGACCCGCTCGATCGTCGCACCGTCGGCGTCCGCCCTGACCGCGACCGGCTGGCTCGCGTACACCCAGCCGTCGCGCTCGAGCACGTCCGGCAGCGGCGGCTCGCTGTGCGCGGCGTCGAAGCCCTCGAGCGCATCGGCGAGCGCGCACGCGAGCAGGCCACCGGGCGCGAGGCAGGCGGCGGCGCAGCGCAGCATGCGGGCGCGCCCAGCCGCGCCGCCGAGCAGCTGGACCGTCTGCATCGGGGCGAGCACGAGCGCGAAGCGGCGCTCGAGCGTGAAGTCCCGCGCGTCCGCACAGACGGTGGCGAGCATGAGGTCCGCAGCTTCCGCGCGCGCGCGCAGCGCGGCGAGCAGCAGCGGGTCGAGGTCGAGCGCAGTCACGTCGTGGCCGGCCCGCGCGAGGTCGAGCGCGACGCGCCCGCTGCCGGCGCCGAGGTCGAGGATCGGGGCGTTCGCGTCCGCCGCCAGCTCGCGCCAGAGCGGCAGGTCGGCGGCGTAGCGTCCGCACTCGAGGTCATGCCACAGGACATGCAGCTCGTCGGCGGTGGGCGCGGCCGTGCTCATCGCCAGTACTCCGGCGCGAGGCCGCGCTGCGCGAGCAGCTCGCGCAGCGCGAGCAGCGCGGTGTAGGTGGGCAGCGCGTAGATCGGGCCGTCCGCCGCGGCGCGCGCCTCGTGCAGCGCCTCGGCCAGCGCGGGCACGACCGCGAGCCGCTCGGGCTCCCATCCGGCGTACTTCAGCCGCACCGCCAGCTCTCCGGCGCGCGTGCCGGCGCACGTGGCGCGCCGCACGCGGCCGGCGAGCAGCTCGAAGTCGGCGTCCCACACCCACGAGACGTCGCGCCCGTCGGCCGTGTTGTCGTTGAGCACTGCGAGCAGGTCGAGCGGCCCGTCCTCGAGCGCCAGCGTGCGCAGCACCTCGTTCGCGCCGGCGGGGTTCTTGATCAGCAGGATCGACAGCGGACGTCCGTCGAGATCGATCGTCTCGGCGCGGCCGAACGCCGGTTCGACGGCCTCCAGGCCGGCGACGATCTGCGCGAACGGGACCCCGAGCGCGTGGCAGAGCGCAGCGGCGCCGAGCGCGTTGTAGACGTTGTAGAGGCCGGGGAGGGGGAGCGAGACGGTCGCCTGCGCGCTGCCGATCCGCAGCGTGAACGCCGCGTCGCGGGTGCCGTCGAGCCGCACGTCGCTCGCGACCACGTCCGGCGTCGGGCGGCGCGCGCCGCAGCTCGGACAGCGGTAGCGGCCGAGGTGGCCGAGGTAGACCGCGTCGTAGACGTAGGCGTGCCCGCATCTGCGGCAGTGCTTCGAGTCGGCGGCGTGCTGCATCTGCTCGAGCGCCATCGCGTCGTCCTCGACGCCGCAGGCGACCACGTGCGCGCGCTCGCGCCCGAGGTCGGCGACGAGCGGGTCGTCGGCGTTGACGACGAGCCGCGTCTCCGGCGGCAGCGCGGCGACGACCTGCGACCAGCGCTCGGCGATCGTCTCCAGCTCGCCGTAGCGGTCGAGCTGGTCGCGGAAGAGGTTGCCGAGCAGCAGCGCCCGCGGCGCCAGCTCGTCCACCAGCTGCGGCAGCCAAAGCTCGTCGACCTCGAACAGCCCCAGCTCGCCGTCGATCCCGCCGCCGCGCGCCGCCTCCAGCAGCGTCGAGGCGATCCCGCCCGCCATGTTCGCGCCCGCGCGGTTGTGCACGAGACGCGTGCCGCCGCGTCCGAGGATCGCGGCCGCCATCGCGGCGGTCGTCGTCTTCCCGTTCGTCGCCGAGATCGCGACCGAGCCCTGCGGCAGCCGGGCGGCGAGCGTGCGGATCGCCTGCGGGTCGAGCCGCATCAGCAGCTTGCCCGGCAGCGAGGTGCCGCCGCCGCGGCCGGCGGCGCGAGCGAGCCCGCCGACCGCGCGCGCGACCGCCAGCTTCGGCGCAAGCGCACTCACGGGACGATCACCCGCACGGCGGCGGGCAGCGTGCGCACGGTCGCGGGCAGCTCGGCGAGCGGGTCGCCGTCGGCGTAGAGCGCGAACGGCCGGTCGGCGGCGATCCGCAGCTCGCGCGCGCGGCGCACCTCGACCTCCTCGTTGGCCACGTGGCGCCCGCTGAAGACTCTCGGCAGCCCCCGCAGGAAGCGGCGCTTCGGGACGGCGGCGACCGTCACGACGTCGAAGGCGCCGTCCTGGAGCGAGGCGTCCGGCGCGAGCAGCATCCCGCCGCCGTACTGGCGTCCGTTCGCCGCCGCGACGCTGTAGCCGACGTGCACGAGCGACTCGCCGTCCAGCTCCAGCTCGAAGCGCGCCGGGCGCCAGCCGACGAGCGCGCGCAGCGCGCCCCACAGATAGGCGAGGTCGCCGGGGACGCGCGTCTCGTTCGCGATCCGGTTCGCGTCGGAGTCGAACCCGCAGCTCGCGATCCCGACGAACGCGCGCTCGCCGCAGACGCCGAGGTCGATCGCGCGCTCGCGGCCGTTCGCGATCAGCGCCGCCGCCCCGGCGGGGTCGCGCGGGAGCTCGAGCGTGCGCGCGAAGTCGTTGCCGCGACCGCCGGGCACGATCGCGAGCCGGCCGTCGCCGCCGTGGCGCAGCCCGTCGGCGACGGCGCCCACCAGCCCGTCCCCGCCAAGCGCCGCGGCGACGGATCCGGCCGCTCCGGCTGCGCGGCCCAGCTCCCGCGCGTGCTCGATGTCGCGCGTGTGCTCCACGCGCACGCGCAGGCCGGCGTCGCGCAGCGCGCGCTCGGCGGCGGGGAGCGCGCGCAGCGCACGGCCCCCGCCGGCCGCGGGGTTGACGATCAGGAGGACGTCGCGCTCCATCGGCTGAAACGCTACCGACGCCCGCCGCCGAAGCGCCCGCCGCGCCGCCGTCCGGCGGCGGGCCAGGCCGGCCAGACCGTTATGCTTCGCCGCCGTGCTGCGCCCTCGTCCACCGGCCATCCTGCTTGCCATGCTTGGCACACTGGCGCTCGCGCTCGCGAGCGGCTGCGGCAGCTCCGGCTCCAGCAGGACGACCAGGCAGGCGGCGACGAGCGCCTCCAGCGGGCCGTGCCAGGATGTCGCCCAGCCGGCGCCCAAGGGCCCGCAGCACCTCAGAGCGCCCACGCTCGTGCTCGACCCGAGCAAGACGTGGACCGCGAGAGTGACGACGAGCTGCGGCTCGTTCACGATCAAGCTCGACGTCGCGCGCGCGCCGAAGACGTCGGCGTCGTTCGCGTCGCTCGCGAGATCCGGCTTCTACGACGACCTCACGTTCCACCGCATCGCGACTGGCTTCGTGATCCAGGGCGGCGACCCGCAGGGCGACGGCTCGGGCGGCCCGGGCTACACGATCGTCGAGGCGCCGCCGAAGAACCTGCGCTACACGCACGGCGTCGTCGCGATGGCGAAGACCGCCACCGACCCGGACGGCGCCTCGGGCAGCCAGTTCTTCATCGTCACCGCGGCGGACGCCAGACTGCCGCCGCAGTACGCGCTGCTGGGCAAGGTCGTGCAGGGGCTCGGCGTCGTCGACGCGATCGGCGCCCTGCCGCTCTCCCAGGACGCCAACCCGGGCGACGGACCGCCGGCGCAGCCGGTCGTGATCCAGTCGGTCACGCTCGCCTCGAACTGAGCGAACTGCTCAGAACAGCTCGCCCTGGCGCGGCTCCGGCGCAGCCGGCGCAAGGCACTCGGGGCCGTCGTAGCGCGCGTCGTTGACCGCCTTCGAGACAGCCCGCGCCTGCGTCTCCGCGTCCGGCAGCGCGCGCAGCATCGCGTGCAGGCGCGGCGGCGGCGTGCCCGGATCGAGCCACACCTCCTCGTCGCGGGGAGCGAGGATCACCGGCATGCGCGGGTGGATGTGGGCGACGACGGGATTGGCCGCGGTCGTGACGATCGCGCAGCTGCGCAGCAGCGGCCCCTCGGGCTCTCTCGGGTCCCGCCAGGCGGTGCGGATGCCGGCGAACGCGAACGGCTCGCCCGCTCCACGCGTGATGTGGAACGGCTGGCGCGCTCCGTCGCGCTGCCACTCGTAGAAGCCGTCGGCCAGGATCAGGCAGCGGCCGCGCTCGAACGGGCGGCGGTAGGCCGGCTTCTCGGCGACCGTCTCGGCGCGGGCGTTGATCATGCGGAAGCCGACTCGCGGATCCTCGGCCCACGGCGGCACGAGGCCCCAGCGCAGCAGCGTGCCGATCGGTCCGCCCTCGCGCATCACGACGGCGAGCACGTCGTCGCCGGGCGCGACGTTGAAGCGGCGTCTGATCTCCACCGACTCGCCGAGCGGGAAGCGTGCGCGCAGCTGAGCCGGCGTCGTGGACGCGAGCGTGTAGCGGCCGCACATGGCGAGGGCGTCAGCCGCGCGGGGCGGCGCGCATGCGCGCCTGCTTGCGCCTGCCCAGCAGCGCCATCACGCCGAGCACGGCGGCCACGATCACGATGCCGAGGAGGATCCCGCCGCCGATCGAGACGCCGCCGAACGGCAGCGAGACGAGCTCGGCGAGGCCGAGGCCGATCAGCAGCAGCGCGACCACGATCGCGAGGATCAGCGCATACCCGCGCAGGCGCAGCAGCACGCTCGACCCCGGCGGGGGCGCGACGAGGCCCATGAGACGCAGCATCAAGAGCTGGCGGTCGCTCGGCGGCGTCTGCCCGAGCCGCGTGACGGCGTCCTTGAGGTCGCCCGCCCGGCGCTCGGCGAGCGCGATCGAGGCGTCGGCCATGCGCCGCAGCTGCATCCGCTCCTGCGGGCGCGCCGCCGCCAGCGCTCTCTGGTAGTAGGCGCGCGTGGCTCTCGCGTCGTAGCGCTCGGCCGCCCGCGCGCCGAGGATCGCGTACGCGGCCGACTTGAACTTCGTCTCCGCCTCGAGCTCCTCGTCGCTGCGCTGCTCCAGGCGCTCCATCGCGGCCAGGCCGCCGCCCTGCACCTGCCGCATCGCCCGCGGCTTCTGCTGCTTCGCCATAGGGCGACAGTCTAGATGGCGCGCTCGTCCGAGAGCGCCTACGGCGCGCCCGCGCCGCCGGACGGCGCGGCGGGGGAGGGACTGTGCGACCCGGCCGCGGCGGGAGCGTCTCTGCCGGGGGATCTGCCCGGCGGGATCACGTAGATGCGCTGATCCGCGTAGAGGTTCCCGCCGACGCCGGCGCTCGCGGGCGGCGAGCGGTAGACGTCGACGTGGCGGCCGATGATCGCGCCGCCGGTGTCCTGCGCGAGGAACCAGCCGTGGCCGGGCGTGTCGCGGTACGCGGCGACGTAGACGCGCGAGCCGAGCGGGATCACGCGCGGATCGACCGCGATGCTCTTCCAGAAGTGCAGGGGAAGCGACGGGCCCGATGCGAAGCTGACGCCCGGCAGCGGCACATAGCGCCGCCCGACGCCGTCGGACCAGCCGCCGCCGTCGAGCGGGAACGTGAGCGCGTGCGATCTCGTGAGCCAGAAGGCGCCGGCGCGCCACACGGGCGGACCACCCGTCCAGCCGCTGCGGCCGGGCACGCTCGGCTGGCCCTTCTCGTTGACCCAGCCGCCCGCTCCGAGCGCGTCGATGTGGTACGTCCGGCCGTCGAGGCCGATCCCCTCGCCCTCCATCGAGACGCCGGTCGCCGAGTAGAGCCAGTCGATGCGGTGCTTGCCGGGCAGCCCCGGCGCGCCCACCTTCCTGCCGACGAACCACGCCTCCGGAACCGGGTAGTACTCGGTCACCTCGACGTGGCCGAGCCAGCGGGGCTTGGAGATCGGCTTGGCGGGAGCGGCGGCGGCGGCGCTCAGCGGGGCGAGCGCCGCGCACGCGAGCACGGCGAGGGAGCGGGCGCGTATGGGTGAGGTGAGCATCGGCTGCTGGAACACGAACTTGAGCCGGGGGTTGCGACTGGCGTCTGCACGGTATCGGGAGCGCATCCTCGCAACAATCCTTTCTCCACCCCCGCCGAAACGGGTATCAGGTTGTCAACGGGCTGAAAAACCTCTCAGGCGCTTGAACGCCGACGCGCCACACCCGATGGCGGATCTCGGTCGCACCCCCCATTGAAGAGAGGACCCCGATGACCATGACTTGCCCGGAGCCGGCGGCGCTCGCGGCGCCCGCCGGGGATGCTGAGCTCGACGCCGACGTGCTCGCGGCCGCCGACTGTGCGAGCGCGCTCGAGGAGGTCGGCCTGCGCGTCGCCTTCGTCGATCGCCCCGATCGCCCGCTGACGATCGTGCTCGAGCGTCCTGCCGGCGAGCCGCTGCGACCCCTGTCGGTCGGCGAGCTGCTCGCGCTGATCGCGCTGCCGCCCGCGCAGCTGCGCGCCTGGGCGCAACGGCCGGAGCTTCCGATCCCGGGCCGCCCACGGCGGTGACGCGCGCGCCGCAGCGACCGGACCGCGATCGCCCCCGAGACCACGCGACGACGACCGTGCGCCGCGCGCTCGAGCGGGCGCGACGCGACGGCGCTCTGCTCGCGGTGCTGCTGCTCGACGCCGGCGATGTCGGTCGCGTCGACCGCGCCTTCGGCCACGCCGCCGGCGATGACGCGCTCGCCGCGCTCGAACGGCGCGTCCAGGCCGCGCTGCCGCCGGCATGCGCGCTGACCGCGCTCACGCGGGAGCGCCTCGTCGTGGTCGCGGAGCAGCTGACAGCGCACGGCGACGCGCTCGCGCTCGCCGAGGCGCTCGCCGCGCTCGTACGCGAGCCGTTGGACGTCGAGGGCGTGGCCGTGCGGCTCGACGCGACCGTCGGGATCGCGCTCGCCGTCGAGGGCCAGGGGAGCGCCGCGGAGCTGCTGCGCGACGCGGACGCGGCCGCGCGGCGCGCGCACGGCGCGGGCGAGCGGCCGTGGCGGCTCGCGGACTCCGCCGAGCACGAGCGCGCGCAGCGCCGGCTGCGCCTCGAGGACGAGCTCGCGCTCGCGCTCGCGCGCGAGCAGCTCGTGCTCTACTTCCAGCCGATCGTCTCGCTGCGGCGCGGCACGCTCGTCGGCGTCGAGGCGCTCGTGCGCTGGCAGCACCCGGCCCGCGGTCTGATCGGGCCCGCCCAGTTTCTGCCGGTCGCCGAGGAGAGCGGCCTGATCGTCGAGATCGGCGACTGGATGCTGCAGGCCGTCTGCGGCCAGCTCGCCCGCTGGAGCGCGCAGCCGCAGCCGCTGCCGCCGGTGGCCCTGAACGTCTCCGGACGCGAGCTGCTCGAGCGGGCGTTCGCGACCCGCTTCGCGACGACGGTTCGCGGGGCGCAGGTGCCGCCCGAGACGCTCGTCCTGGAGATCTCGGACCCGGCCTCCCTGCACCGGCGCGAGGATCTCGACGACGTGCTCGCCACGCTCAGACGCCTCGGCGTGCGAATCGTGCTCGACCGCTTCGGCGGCGCGCAGTCGACGCTCGCGCAGCTCTCGCAGCTGCCGATCGACGGTCTCAAGCTCGATCGCTCGCTGCTGCCCGCAGCGGGCGCAGGCGCCGGCGAGCCGCCGATCGCCGAGGCGGTCGTCGAGCTCGCGCACGCGCTCGGGCTCTCGATCACCATCCCCGGCGTGGAGACCGAGCAGGAGCTGGAGGCGGTCCGGGCGCTGCGCGCCGATGCCGCCCAGGGCCACCTGATCGCGCGCCCCGCGCCCGCCGAGGCGCTGCTGGACCTGGACAGCCTCGATCTGGGACTCGGTGCGCGCCCGCGCGGCCGCGCGGGCGAGGAGCCGGCGGCCGATGCCGACGAGCTGCTGCCGCTGAGCGCCGTCGCGGAGGCGCTCGGCGTCTCCGCCAGCACCGCCCGGCGGCTCGCCGACCAGGGGGTGCTGCCCGGCACGCGCACCGAAGGCGGCCACCGCCGCTTCCGCCGCGGCGACGTGCAGCGGCTCGCGCGCGAGCGCAGCCGCGCGCCGCGTCTGCGCCACTGGGACCTGCCGGAGCAGCCGCTGCCGCTGAGCGCGCAGCTGCTGGAGCGCGACGGGCAGGCGCTCGCCGAGCGCGCGGCGCGCGCGATCTACGAGCCGGCGCGGCCGGGCTGGTTCGCGGCGCCGCAGGGCGCGGCCCGCGCACGTGCGTGGATCGCCGCGCTCGGCGGGACGCTCGCCGCCGGAGCGCCGCGCGAGGCACTCGCCGCGACCGCCGCCTACGGCGATGCGGCGACGCTCGGCGGGGCTTCGGTCGCGGAGGTCGCCCGCTTCCTCGGGCAGTTCGGCGCGCTCGCCTCGCACGAGCTCGCGCGGACGCACGGCGCGGCGGAGGAAGGGCGTGCGCTGCAGCGCGTCATGTCGGCGGCGACGGAGGCGTTCCTGGCGAAGCTGTAGCGAGCGGTCGCTCAGCGCTCGTCGACGCCGTGCGGCGCGCCGTAGGCGGCGAGCAGCTCGAGGAACGGGACTGCGTCGAACGCCTCGGGACCGAGCACCCCCGCACCGCTCCAGGTGCCGTTCGCGAGCAGCTCGAGCGCGATGACCGGGTTGAGCGCCGTCTGCCACACGACCGCCTGCGCGCCGTACTCGCGCATCGACCACTCGTTGTCGACCACATGGTGGAGGTAGGTGCGCCGCGGGCCGCCGTCCACGCCGGTGCCGGTGACGTAGGTCCCGGCGCAGGTGCGCCCGGTCATCCGCTCGCCGAGCGTCGCCGGGTCGGGCAGCACCGCCGCGACCACCTCGCGCGGCGCCACCTCGGCGCCGCGCACGCGCACCGGATCGGTCGCGTCGAGGCCGAGCATGTGAAGCGTCTTGAGCACGCCGATGAACTCGGCGCCGAGCCCGTACTTGAACGTCACGCGCTCGCAGTCAACCCAGCGGGGGATCAGCACGACCTCCTCGTGCTCGACGTTGACGCACTCGATCTCGCCGATCCCCTGCGGGAAGCGAAAGCGCTCCGGCTCGGAGAACGGCTCCGTCGTGAACCAGCCGCGCCCACGCTCCCACACCAGCGGGGGGTTCAGGCACTCCTCGATCGTCGTCCAGATCGAGAACGTGGGAGCGAAGTCGTAGCCCTCGACGCGCAGGTCGGCGCCGTCGCGCACGCCGACCTCCTCGATCGCCGAGAAGAGATGGTCGGCGGCGTAGCGCGCGAACACGTCGGAGAGCCCCGGCTCGACGCCGATGCCGACGAGCGCGAGCTGGCCGGCGCGCTCCCACGCCTCCGCCTCCGCCAGCTGCAGCTCGCCGAGCAGCACGCCCGGCTGGCTGTAAGGGTCGGTCGGGTGACGGCGCGAGAGCGTCATCGCCATGTCGAGGTAGGTCGTGCGCGCAGCGTGGGCGGCGGCGAAGATCGGCTCGTTGAAGCGCGGGTCGCAGGCGTTGAGCACGGCGTCGGCGCGCGTCTCGCGGATCAGCGCGACGAGCGCCGCCTCGTCGGAGGCGTCGACCTGCGCGGCCGAGAAGCGGTCGGGCTCGCCGAGCCGCTCGACGGCGCCGCGGGCGCGCTCGAGCGCGATGTCGGCGACCGTCATGTGCGTGAAGAACTCCCGTCGCTGCGCGATCGCCGGCACGGCCGAGCCGACTCCGCCGGCGCCGACGACGAGGATCCGCATGCCGCGACTCTACCCCCGCGGGCGCCGCACGACCCGCGACGGCAGGAGGTTGCATGCCACCACGGCGGCTGAGATGCTCGCTCGCATGCGCATAGCCTCACTGGTTCCGGAGAGCACGGTCGAGTCGATCTACCGCTCGATCGTGCCGATGCAGGCGCTCGCGCACCGCGGCCACAGCGTCCATGTCGAGGAGCGCGACGAGATACGCGACCCGGCCGCGCTGCTCGACTTCGACGCAGTGCACGTGATGCGCATATGCCATCCGCTGATGGTGCGACTCGCGAGAGAGCTGCGCCGCCGCGGCGTCGCGATCGTGTGGGACAACGACGACCAGCGCGTCGCCCTGCTCGCGGAAACGGCGAAGGCCCCCGGACAGGACGGGATGGCGGCGCAGCGCTTCTTCACCTCGATGCGCGCGATGGCGAGGCTCGCCGACGCCGTCACGACCCCGAGCGAGGCGCTCGCGCGCCTGCACGCGGCCGACAGCCGCCGCGAGGTGCAGATCCTGCCCAACCAGCTTCCGCCGACGTTCAGGCGCCCCGAGCGGCTGATGCCCCACCAGGGCGTCCACATAGGCTGGATGGCGATGCCGCACCACGCGCCGAGCTTCGAGGCGCTCGGCATCGCCGAGGCGCTCGAGCGCCTGCTGGCGCGGCATGCGCACCTGTCGATCACCGGGGTCGGGCTCGATCTCAAGCTCCCCAGCCGGCGCTACGCTCACATGCCCGGCATCCCGTACGGGTCGCTGCCCGAGCACCTGCCGCACTTCGACATCGCGCTCGCCCCGCTCGCCGACACGGCCGTCGACCTCGCCCGCTCGGACGTCAAGCTGAAGGAGTACGCAGCGGCCGGCGTGCCGTGGCTCGCCTCGCCGATCGGACCGTACGCCGGCTTCGGCGAGCAGGAGGGCGGCCGGCTGGTCGCCGACGGCGACTGGTTCCATGCGGTCGAGGCGTTGATGAACGACGCAGACGCGCGCCGCGTGCTCTCGCAGCGCGGGATGCGCTGGGCGGCGGGGGAGACGATCGAAGCGCACGTCGAGATCTGGGAGCGCACGTTCCAGGACGCGATCGCGCAGGCGCACGCCCCGCACGCCGTCGGCTGACGCCGCGCCGCCGGTCTCAGCGCGCGAGCAGCGCGGCGCCGATCGCGCCGCCGAGATCGCCGAGCGCGGCCAGCCTCACCTCCGGCGGGCGCGCGTCGACGAACAGGTGCGGTCCCATCGCCTCGCGGATCCGTGCGACGTAGGGCTCGCCGAGCCGCAGCCCGAGGCCGCCGCCGATCACGACGGCCTCGCAGTCGAGCAGGTTGACCGCGGAGGCGATCCCGGCGCCGAGCGCTGCGACCGCCTCGTCGATCAGCTCGGCCGCGAGCTGGTCGCCGTGCTCGAGCGCGCGCGACCAGATGCCGCTCGTCAGCCGTGCGCGGCCGTGGCGCTCCATCAGCTTGAAGAGGTCGGTCTTGTGTCCCTCGGCGTGCTTCTCGCGGGCGCGCGCCTCGAGCGCCGCCCGGCCCGAGTACGCCTCCATGCAGCCGCGCCGTCCGCACGGGCATCTGCGCCCGTCGCGCCGGACCACCATGTGGCCGATCTCGCCGGCCGCGCCGCGCCCGAGCCACGGCTTGCCGTCGAGCACGATCCCGCCGCCGACGCCGGTGCCCCAGAAGACGCCGAGCAGCGAGCGATACCCGCGACCGGCGCCGAGCGCAACCTCGGCGTCGGTCGCGACCTGAACGTCGTTGCCGAGCGAGACAGGCGTGCCGAGCTGCTCGCCGAGCACGGCCGCCAGCGCGAAGCTGCCCGACCAGCCGGGCAGGTTGCGTGCCCCGCTCACGGTGCCGGCGTCGGCGTCGACCGCGCCCGGGGAGCCGACGCCGACGCCGGCGAGCCCGGACGGCTCGACCCCGGCGCCCTCCGCCGCCTCGCGCAGCGCGGCGGCCATCGCGGCGGCGACGTCGGCCGGGCCGCCGGACGTCGGGGTGGGGTGGCGCGCTTGGCCGAGCGGCTCGCTGTCGGCGTCCACGACGACCGCCTGGATCTTCGTGCCGCCGAGGTCGATCCCGCCGCGCGCTCTCGCCATGTCACGAGCCTAGACGAACGCCCAGCGCGAACTTCGCAGAGCCGTCGATCGTGCGACGGCGGGCGATCGCACGGAAGCGCCACGACCATGCGCCGGAAATGAGAGCATCGTCGCGTCATGCGCATCGCTTCGCTTGTGCCAGAGGGGATAGTCAACGCCATCTATCGGTCGCTGATCCCCATGCAGGCGCTCGCGCACCGGGGGCACACGGTCCACGTGGAGGAGCGCAACGAGCTGCGCGACGCGAGACCGCTGCTCGACTTCGACGTCGTGCACTTCGTGCGCTTCTGCCACCCGCCGATGGAGCGGCTCGCGCGCCACCTCAAGGCATCGGGCGTGCCGATCGTGTGGGACAACGACGACAACCTGCTGGCGGCGCCGAGAGGCAACCCGAACTATCGCGAGCGACGCGGGCTCGTGGGGCGCGACATCGCGCGCGCGATGACGACGATGATGCGCCTCGCCGACGTCGTGACGACGCCCAGCGCCGCACTCGCCGAGTCGTATCGCGACAGGAGCGGCTGCGACGCGCGCGTGCTGGAGAACTGCCTCCCGCCGACGTTCCAGCCGCTCGGGCGTCGAGGCGACGCCGCCGGCGTGACGGTCGGCTGGGTCGCCGGGGCCGAGCACCAGCGCGACGCCGAGCAACTGCGGCTGCGCGAGCTGCTGGAAGCGCTGCTTGCGCGGCACGAGCACGTCGCGGTGACGAGCGTCGGCGTCAACCTCGGGCTCCGCAGCGAGCGCTACCAGCACGCGGCAAACGTCCCGTACGGCAGACTGCCGCAGGCGATCGGCACGTTCGACGTCGCGATCGCGCCGCTCGCCGACATCCCGTTCAACCGCGGTCGCTCCAACGTGAAGCTGAAGGAGTACGCTGCCGTCGGCGTCCCGTGGCTCGCCTCCCCGATAGGCCCGTACGCCGGCATGGGGGAGCAGCAGGGCGGGCGGCTGGTCGCAGACAACGGCTGGGCCGACGCGCTGACGGCGCTCGCCACCGACCGCGCGGCGCGCACGCAGCTTGCCCGACGCGGGCTGAGCTGGGCGCGCGAGCAGACGATCGAACACCACGTCGAGGGCTGGGAGCGTGCCTTCGAGGACGCGATCGCGCATGCGCGCGAGCGGCAGCCCGCTCGCGCGGCAAGGTGAGCGAGAGCGCGAACGCGGGCAGCGGCAGCGCCGCGAGCACGAGCGCACCGGCGGCTCCATAACTGCGGTCGTGGATCAGGAAGGGGATGAGGCGGGCACGGCGCCCTGCGTCACGGCCACGCAGCCGTGACCGACGGCGAGCGTCGCGATCGCCCGGCGGTCGATCTCGGCTGTCGCGGGTGCTGCGATGCTCGCGGTGCGTGCCGCGCGCGCGGCCTCGGCTGTCGCGCTCACGCGCGCGCCGCAAGCCGTCTGCAGACCCAGCCCTCGACGATTCGCCGTTGCACGTCGCTCAGCGGCGGCGTCTCGCCGCGGTCGAGCGCGGCGGCCGCCTGCGCGAGCGTCAGGCCCGTGCCGGTCAGCACGCTGCCGACCAGTGGAGGCACGTCGGCGCCGCAGACGCCGCTCGGGCAGGCGGGATCGCTCATCCTTCAAGCGTAGCGGCCTGGCGCGGCGCCGCGCTCGACGCTGCCGCCGCAGACGACCGCCTTCATCCCCGTCGGATTTCATCTCCCTTGGATTACATAAGATCGATTATCGAGCGTTTATGCGGGCCCTCGGGTCGGCGAGTCGTCCAACCGCTTCCCGGACCACAGGCGCGGACGCCGACGGCCGCGCCGATCCCGCCGGGAACGCGGATCCGCCGCCCAGCGCTCAGGCGGCGCCGACGCCACCGCCGCCCGGCGGCGTCGGCGGGAGCGGCGTGCCCGCGCGCCGGCGGGCGCGCTCGGCAGCGGCGAGGCGGCGGGCCGTGCGGCGCGCTTCCTGACGCACTCGCTCGCGCAGCTCGGGCTCGGCCGCGGACTCGCGCTCGGCGCGCTTGCGCGCCAACTCGTCGACGGGGTCCGCGTTGAACTCTTCGGTGGACATCCGCTCTTTCGTGATCGGCAGCGACCCGCGCCTGCTTGAGCGTGAGCGCCGCTCGGCGCGCAGCCGTCCGGATCGTTGGATCCTACCCCGCACGCCGGCCGTTGGCGACCGCTCGCGGCGCCCGCGCAGACGACCGCCGGAGCGACTTTCGCTTGGCATGCGGCGATCGCGGGCAGGCTGTCGGGCATGACGATCGGCACCAGCCTCTTCCTGATCGCGGTCGGCGCGATCCTCAAGTACGCCGTGACGGCCCACGTCGGAGGGATCGACCTGCACGTCGTAGGCGTGATCCTGATGATCGTCGGCGTCGTCGGACTCGTGCTCGGGCTCGCGATGTGGGCCAGCGCGCGCGGCTCGTGGCGCCGCACGCCCCCGCCTCCGCCCGACGCGTACTGACGCTGAGACGCGCTGCCGCGCGGCTCAGTGCACGAGCGTCTTGAGCAGGACGATCGCGACGCCGAGCAGACCGTCGACGAGGCCCGTCAGCAGCGCCGGCGGCCAGCTGTCGAACGTGCGCAGCCCGACGGCGACCCCCCACCCCGCAAGCTGCGCGACGCTGATCGCCAGCGCGACCGTCACCGCCGTGGGCTTCGACCAGACGCCGAGGTCGGCGAGCGCGAGCGCGACCAGCGGCCCGATCGCCGACTGCAGCATCGGCCAGTGCCACAGCGCAACCGCGCGCAGGCGCGCCCACGAGTAGGGGCGCGGGTCGTGCATCCGGTCGTTGATCGCCTCCGACCACACGTGCGCGAGGTAGAAGACCCCCATCGTCACGGCGAGCGACTCGGTCATCACGACGTCGCTGACGTCGCCGATGTCGAGCGAGGCGACGACGGCGGCTGCGAGCACCGACCCGTACACCGCCGCGGCGAAGTTCCGGTCGCCGGCGCGGAGCTGCTCGGGGACATGCTGCCCGATGCCCGGCACGCCCGCCATTATCCCGCGCGCGTCGGCGTCGGCTAACGTTCGGGGTCCGGCGGATCGCCCACTCGGCCGCGGGCTCCTCGGAGCCCACCCGCGGCAACGCGCCGGCCCTCGTGCCGGCGGCCCGTCCAGGGGGCCGGGAGTGTCACGCCGCCCAGGCAACGACACAAGTCCTGGGACGTAGTAGCTCAGCGGCGATCCATGACCGGGCGGGTTGCAAGGGCGGGCGCCAGCAAGGGCCCGCCCGCCCGCATCGCCCGTGCTATGCGAGCACGAACTGGCTGACGAGGCTGTCGAGCTCCTCGGCCGTCTTCGCCAGCTCCTGCGCGGAGGCGGCGACCTGCTGGGTGGCGGCGGAGGTCTGCTGCGTGGAGGCGGAGACCTGCTCGCTGGAGGCGGAGGACTGCTCGGCGACGGCCGCGACCTGCGCCATCGACTCCTGCATGCGCGCGGCGCGCGCGGCGATCTGCTCGATCGCGCAGGCGATCCGCTCGACGCGCTCGTGCATGTCGTCGACCGAGCCGCCGATGCGCTCGAACGAGGCGCGCGCCTGCTCGACGGTCGCGGCGCCGTCCTCGGTCTGGCGCGCGCCCGACTCGACGACCGCGACGACGCGGCCGGTCTCGCGCTGGATCTCCTCCACCAGCTCGGCGATCGAGCCGGCGGCGCGCTGGGACTCCTCGGCCAGCTTGCGCACCTCCTCGGCGACGACCGCGAAGCCGCGGCCCTGCTCGCCGGCGCGCGCGGCCTCGATCGCCGCGTTGAGCGCCAGCAGGTTCGTCTGCTCGGCGATGCCGGTGATCGTGCCGACGATCCCGCCGATCCGCTCGGACTTCTCGCCCAGCTCGCGGATCGCGCCGGTCGCCTCGCCGGAGACCGCGCGCGCGGCGCGCATCGCCTCCGTCGCGCGCGTCACGGTCGCGGCACCCTCCTCGGCGACCGCGCGCGCCTGCTGCGCGGCGCTCGCCGTCTCGTGTGCGTCGCCGGCGGACTGCTGGGTGGCGGCGGCGACCTCGGCGGTCAGCTCGCGCGCCTCCTTGACGGAGCGCACCTGGCGCTCGGCGCCCTGCGCCACCTCCCCCACCGTCGTCGCGATCTCGCCGATCGCGCGGCCGGTCTCCTCCGAGGTCGTCGCCATCTGCTGGGAGGCGGCCGCGACGCTCGCGGAGCTGTGCGCGATCTCGGCCAGCATCGCGGCGACGCGGGCGCGCATGCGGTTGTAGGCGTCGAGCGAGGTGAGCGTCGTGTCGTGGATCGCGTTGACGGCGAGCGAGACCTCGCCGATCTCGTCGCTGGAGATGCGCTGGATCGGGCGCGTCGAGGTGGTGACCTCGACGGTCATGTCGCCGTTGGCGACCGCCTCGAGCCCGTCGGCAAGGCCCTTGACGTCGTCGTCGCGCAGGTGCTGCAGGCGCGAGAGCACGCGCCGCACGCGCATCCGCAGCGCGAGCGTGATCCAGATCGCGACGCCGATCGCGAGCAGCGCCCCGGCGATCGTCGCGATCACGATCGCCGCGCGCGTGAAGCCGACGGTCGAGTGGAAGTTGGCGTTTGCGCGCGCGATGCGCGGGTCGCGCAGCATCCCCGGCAGCGTGCGCATCGCGCTGTCGTGATCGCGCTCGAGCGAGCCGATCTCGTGCAGCGCGACGATCGAGATCCCCAGCAGGAAGCAGACGACGCCGCCGAAGGCGAGCCCGAGCTTGCGTCCGACGCTCCAGCGGATCCCGAGGAAGCCCTTCACGCCCGGGTCAATCGACCGCACGCCCCGGAGCTTGAGCCAGGCGCCTGCGACGTCCGTCCAGCCCGCGGCGCACGAGCTGGCGCGCCATGTTGAGCAGCAGCAGCGCGAAGCCGATCCGCAGCACGCGCTCGGGCAGCGCGTTCGCGAGCGCGACGCCGGCGATCACGCCGACGACCGAGAGCGAGCCCATCACGGCGGCGTCCGCGACCCGCAGGTTGCCGTAGGCGCGCTGGCGCCAGCCGCCGACGAGCGCGACCGGCACGATCGCCAGCAGCGAGGTCGCCTCCGCCTGCACCTGATGGAGGCCGAGCAGGATCGTCAACGCCGGCACGAACAGGATCCCGCCGCCGATCCCGAGCAGGCCGGAGGCGACGCCCGCGACGACGCCGATCAGCGCCGCGAGGATCACGAGGAGACCGCCAGCTGGATCGCGGCGACGACGAGCAGCGCGGCGAACGCGAACGCGATCGCGTCGGCCGGGACGCGCTGCTGGGCCCACGTTCCGAGCAGCACGCCGCCGACGGCCGGGATCCCGACGAGCAGCGCGTCGGCCACGTCGACGTTGCCGTAGAGCGCCTGCGCGCCGGCGGCGAACGCGGAGACGATCGCGATCGCCCCGAGCGACGTGGCCGCCGCCGGGCGCTCCTCGTAGGCGAGCCACAGCAGCAGCAGCGGCACCATCACCGCGCCGCCGCCGACGCCGAAGAGGCCGCTGAAGAGCCCGCCGGCGGTGCCGATCGCGGCGAGCTTCAGCGTGCGGTGGCCGCGTGCGGCGCCCATGGGCGCCGCACGTTAGCGCCGGTCAGCGCGCGAGGGTCGCCGACCCGTCCCAGACCTTGCCGGTCGCCGGGTCGGTCCACACCACGCGCCACTGGCGGCCGGGCTTCGTGCTCGCCCTGCGCGTCCAGTAGCCGCTGCCGCCGTAGCGCTGCGTGGCGTACTCGACCCAGCCGTGGCCGCGGTCGGCGACCTGGATCGTCAGCGTCCCGCCGCGGCCGTGCGCGGGGCGCACGAAGCCCCACAGCGCGACGCGGCTGCCGTGACCCTTGCTGACGACGAGCGGCAGGCGGAAGCCGTAGTAGGAGGGCTTCGGCCTGCCGCTGGGGTACAGGAACAGGCCCGACTGGAAGCGGCCGGTCGCGCCGCCGACGGAGATGTCGTCGCGCAGCAGGTACTGCGAGAAGCCGGCGACGCGCGAGTTGCCCCACGCCATGTGCTCGCCGATCGAGCGGTAGTCGGACTGCGTCGGCAGCGGCACGCCGACGTCGTGGTCGGGGAAGCTCTGCACGCCGAACTCGCTGACGTAGACCGGCAGGTGCGCCGGCAGCGCGCCGGCGCGCGCGGCGCGGTCGACGGCAGCGACCGCTCGCGAGATCACGCCGATCGTCACGTCGTCGGGGTTCGCCGGATGGAAGAACGGCCCGAACTGCGTCGTGTACGGGTGCATCGCGAGACCCTGCGTCGGCACGCGCGCGCACGAGCGGGCCTTGTGCCAGCGGCTGTCGAGGCACAGGACCGCGCGCAGGAACTGCAGCGGGTGGATCGTGCCGATGCTCGGGAACGAGTTGCCGATCGGCGCGAGCTCGCCGATCAGAATCGGGGCGGCGATGCGCGCGCTGCGCAGTCCGCTGTACGCCTGCAGGTAGAGCTGGCGGTAGACCTTCGCGCTCTGCAGGCCCTTGATCGGCTTGAGCAGCTTGCCGAGGTTCGGCTCGTTCCAGATCGACCACCATGAGATCGCCGAGCCGTAGCGGCGCCCGACGGCCGTCGCGAACCTGCCGAAGGCCGACGCGCTCGGGCTCGTGAGCCCGTCGTGCTTGGCCGTCGCCCACTTCGGCGCCGCACCGGTGATCGTCAGGTAGACGCGCAGCCCGCGCGCCCGCGCGCCGGCGATCGCGGCGTCGTAGCGCGCCCAGCTGCCCGCCGGGTAGGCGTTCGGGTCGCTCTGGTTGAACGACGGCGCGTGCGAGGAGCCCGCGTCCGGGGCGACGAGGCTCCAGTTCATCTGGATGCGGATCGCCGTCGCGCCGAGATCCTGGATCGTGTTCAGGCCGGCGTCCGGCGAGCCGCTGAACAGCAGCTCCGTGGGCGCCTCCACCATCGTGAACTGGCGGCTGCTGGCGCTGGCCGCCGCCGGCGGCAGCAGAGCGGTCAGGGTCATGACGACGAGCAGGATCCGATAACGCACGAACGCGTCCTCCTTCGACTGGCTGGAATTGCCGCGCGCGGCGCGGCGCGACCGGGCTGAGCCCCGCGTAAGCGGGTCGTGGATGCGGGCTCTGCCGGTCCTAACGCATGGGCCGGCGCAAGGTAGCGCACGTCTCCGACGGCCTTGGAGCTTCCTAACCTTGCACCCCGCTCCCACCGGCGGGCTCGGGCACGCCGCCGGGCAGCTCCTCGCCCGCGGCCGCCGGGCTGAGCGGCGAGCGCTGCGCCGCGGCGATCTCCTCGTCCGTGACGCCGAGCGGATGGTGGCAGGCCGCGAGGTGGCCGCCGCGATAAGCGGCGAGCGGCGGCTCGGCGCGCGCGCAGATCTCGCTCGCACGCGGGCAGCGGGTGCGGAAGCGGCAGCCGCTCGGCGGGTCGATCGGGTTCGGCGGCTCGCCGCCCACGACGCGGCGCTCGCGCGCGCGGTTCTGCTTCGGGTCGGGCACCGGGATCGCGTCGAGCAGCGCGGACGTGTACGGATGGATCGGCGTCGCATAGAGCTCCTCCGCGGGCGCAGACTCGACGATCTTGCCGAGGTACATGACGGCGATGCGGTCGGAGACGTGGCGCACGACGGACAGGTCGTGCGCGACGAACACGTAGCCGAGGCCCAGGTCGTCCTGGAGGTCGTCGAGCAGGTTGACGACCTGCGCCTGGATCGAGACGTCGAGCGCGGAGACCGGCTCGTCGAGCAGGATCAGGCGCGGCTCGGTCGCGAGCGCCCGCGCGATCCCGATCCGCTGGCGCTGGCCGCCGGAGAACTCGTGCGGGAAGCGGTTGACGTGCTCGGGGCTCAGGCCGACGCGCTCGAGCAGCTCGCGCACGCGCGCGCCCGCGTCGCGCGCGCGGCGCTCGTCCTGCTTGAGCCGCAGCGGCGCGCCGACGATCTGCCCGACACGCTTGCGCGGGTTGAGCGAGGACTGGGGGTCCTGGAAGACCATCTGCAGCTCGCGGCGCACAGGCTGAAGCTCGCGCCGCCCCGCGCGCGTGATGTCGCGCCCGCGGAAGCGGATCGTCCCGTCGGTCGCGTCGACGAGCCGCGCGACCGCACGCGCAAGCGTCGTCTTACCGCACCCGGACTCGCCGACGACGCCGAGCGTCTCCCCCTCCGCGAGCGTCAGCGAGACGTCGGAGACCGCGTGCACGCGCCCGACGGTGCGGTCGAACAGCACGCCGCGCTTGATCGGAAACTCGACGACGAGGTGCTCGACGTCGAGGAGAGGCGGTCGCCCGCCGCTCATGCCGCCTCCCCCAGCCCGATCTGGCCGCCAACCTGCCGTCGGGTGCGCTTCTCCTCCGGCGTCAGCCAGCAGCGGTCGAGGTGGCCGGCGCGCGCCTCCAGCGTCGGCGGCTCCATGCACTGCCCGAACGCGTGCGGGCAGCGCGGGCGGAAGCGGCAGCCGCGCGGCGGCGCGAGCAGCGACGGCGGCATCCCCGCGATCGCCGGCAGGCGCGCCGGGCGCGGGCGGTCGACGCGCGCGATCGAGCCGAGCAGCCCCCAGGTGTAGGGGTGCTGCGGGTCGTAGAAGAGCTCGTCGAGCGTCCCTTCCTCGACGATCTGGCCGGCGTACATCACGACGACGCGGTCGGCGACGTCCGCGACGACGCCGAGGTCGTGGGTGATCAGGATCACGCCGGCGCCGGTCTCGGCGCGCAGCGTGCGCAGCTCCTCGAGGATCTGCGCCTGGATCGTCACGTCAAGGGCCGTCGTCGGCTCGTCCGCGATCAACAGCCGCGGATCGCACGAGAGCGCCATCGCAATCATCACGCGCTGGCGCATGCCGCCGGACAGCTCGTGCGGGTAGGCGCGCAGGCGGTCGCTCGCCCGTGGGATCCCGACGCGCGCGAGCAGCTCCCGTGCCCGCTCCAGCGCCGCGCCGCCGTCGAGCGCGGTGTGCGCGCGGATCTGCTCGGCGAGCTGCGGCCCGATCCGCTGCACCGGGTTGAGCGCCGTCATCGGGTCCTGGAAGACCATCGCGATCTCAGCGCCGCGGATGCGCCGCAGCGCCGCGTCGGAGGCGCCGAGCAGCTCCTGGCCGCCCCACAGCACGCGCCCGGCGAAGCGCGCGTTCGGCGAGCGCGTCAGCCCCATCACCGTCATGCCGGTGACCGACTTGCCGCAGCCCGACTCGCCGACGATCGCGAGCACCTCGCCGGCGTCGACGTGGAAGGAGACGCCGTCGACAGCCTGCACGACCCCCTCCTCCGTGCGGAAGGCGACACGCAGCTCCTCGACCGTGAGCAGGCGCGCGCCCGTCATCGCGCCGTCAGCCGGATCCGCGGGTCGAGCAGCGCGAAGATCACGTCGGTCACCGCGCTCAGCACGACGACGAAGAACGCGCCGAGCATCACGATCACCATCACCGGCGGCACGTCGAGCTGCGCGATCGAGTCGGCGGCGTACTGGCCGACGCCGTGCAGGTTGAAGACCGACTCGGTCAGGATCGCCCCGCCGCCGATCACCGCCGCGAAGTCGAGCGACCACAGCGAGACGATCGGGATCAGCGAGTTGCGCAGCACGTGGCGCAGCAGGACGCGACGCTCCGAGATGCCCTTCGCGCGCGCGGTGCGCACGTAGTCCTCGTGCATCGTGTCGAGCAGGTTGGAGCGCAGCACGCGCGAGTAGATGCCGATGAACAGAACGCTGAGCACCAGCCAGGGCAAGATCATGTGGTAGAGCCACTGCACCGGATCTTGCGTGAGCGGCACGTACCCCCCGTTCGGGAAGATCGCGGCCTTGAACGCGAGGAAGTAGAGCGCGACCGCGCCGAGCAGGAAGACGGGCGTCGAGACGCCGACCAGCGCGAGCACGGTCAGCGCGCGGTCGCTGAAGTGGCCGGCCCGCATCGCGCTCAAGAGGCCGAACAGCACGCCGAGCACGAGCCAGATGATCCCCGCGCCGATCGCCAGCGAGAGCGTCGCCGGCAGGTCCTGCTTGATCTCGTGCAGCACGTTGACCTGCTGCGCGTAGGAGATCACGTCGCCGCTGAGGATCTTCTTCATCGTCGTGACGTACTGCTCGTAGATCGGCTTGTCGAAGCCCCACGTCTTGCGGATCGCGGCGACCGTCTCGGGCGTCGAGGTGCGGCCGGCCAGCCGCGCGGCCGGGTCGCCGTTCGGGATCGCCTGGAAGATCAGGAACGTCAGCACGGAGATCGCGAACAGCACGAGCACCATCGAGATGAGGCGGCGCACGACGAAGCGCGTCATCGCGACGCCTCCTCGGCGTGCTCCTCCAGGCGCACCTTCGCGCGCGGGTCGAGCGCGTCGCGCACGCCGTCGCCGAACACGTTGACGCCGAGCACCGCGAGCACGAGCATCGCGCCCGGCACGAACGTCATGTGCATCGCGCTGGGGATCAGGCGGATGCCGTCGGAGATCATCGTCCCCCACGAGGGGTTCGGCGGCTGCACACCCGCGCCGAGGTAGGACAGCGCCGCCTCCAGCAGGATCGCGTTCGCGACCATCAGCGGGACGAAGACGACGATCGTCGAGGAGACGTTCGGCAGGATCTCGCTCCACATGATGCGCAGCGGCCCCGCGCCGCCGACGCGCGCGGCGTCGACGAACTCCTGCTCGCGCAGCGTCAGCACCTGCCCGCGGATCGGCTTGGCGACGTACGGGATGTAGACGATCCCGATGATGAACGCCGGCACGAGCAGCGAGTTGCCCTGCAGGTGCAGCGGCCCGATCGCGATGCCGCCGAGCGCGAGCGAGGTGCCGAGCGCGATCCCCAGCAGGACGACCGGATAGGCCCAGATGAGGTCGAGCACGCGTGCGAGCACGCCGTCGACGAAGCCGCGGAAGAAGCCGGCGGCGATCCCGACGAGCGTCGCCAACGTCATCGTGATCAGCGTGGCGACCGCGCCCACCTCGAGCGAGTTGCGCCCGCCGTAGAGGAGCCGCACGGCGATGTCGCGGCCGTTCTGGTCGGCGCCGAGCAGGAAGCGACCCTGCCACGTGGGCCCGATCGGCACGCCGGTCGGACTCACCACGTCCTTCGCGACCCCGCCGACCTGGATCGTCTCGGTCACGTGGTTGTCGTTCGGGCCGGTGTGCGCGACGTCGCTCGCGTAGATCGGCGCGCACAGGCACAGCACGACGATCAGCAGGAACATGGCGCCGAACGCGAGCGCCACCTTGTTGCGCCGCAGCCGCCGCAGGCCGAGCCGGTAGGGCCCGATGCCGGCGACGCCCGCGTCCGCGCTGGGAGCCGCGGGGGCCCCGGCGCGGACGGTCGAGTCGACGGTCGCCATCGCGGACCTACTTGAGCTGGAAGCTCGACCAGTCGTTCAGGTAGGTCGGGTTGAAGACGGCCGCCCCGAAGTTCAGCCGGTTGGAGAAGAACTTCGGCAGGCTCTCCGAGCCGTAGACGACGACGTATGCCTGTCTGGCGGTGTACTCGTCCAGCGTTCTCCAGTCGGTCGCGACGCTGTCGAGTCTCGTCGCCGGGACCGGGTTGAGTCTGATGAGCTGTCTCTGGATCTGCGGGTCGTTGACCTTGCTGAAGTTCTGGTTGTTCACCGGCTGGATCGCCCGCGCGTCCATCAGCAGGTAGAAGTCGGACGGGTTCGGGAAGTCCTGGATCCAGTCGGCGAAGCCGGTCTGCGGATCGGTCTTCGCGTTGCCGATCGTCGGGAAGTAGACGGTGTCGGCGATGATCTTCTCGCTCGCTCTGAAGCCGATCTTGTTCAGCAGGTCGGTGTAGTAGTCGACGTACTCGCGCCGCGGGCTGCGCTGCTCGCCCCACACCGTGATCGGCGTGCCGGCGAGGCCCGACTGCTGCACGAGCTGTCTGGCCTTCGTCAGGTTCGGCGTCAGGCCGTACGGGCAGGTGCTCGTCGGGTGCCCGACGATCCCCTCCGGCAGGAAGAAGCAGCCCGGCTTCAGGAACCCGCTCGCGAGGCGCTCCATGGCGCTGCGGTCGATCGCGTAGTTGACCGCCTGCCGCGCCTTCGGGTTGTTGAACGGCGCCTTCGTCGTGTTCATGAAGAAGTAGAAGGTCGACGGGATCGGCTCCCGCGCGAAGCGGTCCTTCGCCTGGCTCTGGATCTGCGGCAGCAGCGCCGGCGGCAGCGTGTCGCCGGGGTCGAACACGTCGGCCTGGTTGCTGAGCACCTGCTGGGCCTCGGACTGGGTGTTCGAGACGATGCTCACCTGGATCGCGTCGAGATGGCCCGTCGGGATGTTGGGGATCGCGAATCTCGCGAAGGTCGGGTTTCTTCTCAGGGTGAAGCCGCGGTTCGGCGACGACGCGGTGATCATGTACGCCCCGACGCCGGGCGGCGGGCTCGTCGTGAGGTTCTTCATCGGCGTGCCGCTCGGCACGAGCCCCGCGGCCGGGAAGCCGAGCACGTTGGAGAACGCGCCGTAGGGCTGCGTCAGTCTGATCGTGATCTTGCCGGTCGCGTCGTCGGTCGCGATGCCGGAGATCGAGCTCGCCTTGCCGGTGTCATACGCCGAGGCGCCGGCGATGTAGGTCGTGAAGAACGACTTGCCGCCCCAGTTGAGCTTGATCGCGCGCTCGATCGAGTACGCGAAGTCGCTCGCTCTCAGCGGTCTGCCGTCAGAGTACGTGAGCCCTCTGCGCAGCGTCAGCGTGTAGGTCTTGCCGTCGGCGGAGATCGTCGGCAGCGCCGTCGCCAGGCCCGGGATCAGCACGCCGCCGGCAGTGCCGTTCGCGTGCTGGTAGGTGAGCAGGCCGGTCCATGTGATCCAAGCCGGCTCAAAGCCCTGTGAGGTATACGTGAGCTGCGGATCGAGGTAGTCGGGCGCGGTGCCCATCAGCACGGTCGCGGTGCCGCCCTGCTTGCCGCCGCCGGTCGCGCCCGACCCGCCGCTCGTGGTGGTGCCCTTGCCCCCGCCGCCGCAGCCGGCGGCGACCGTTGCGAGCACGGCGACGCCCGCCGCGACCGCGAGTCCTGCGCGCACCTGCATGACACATCCTCCTCGTTGCTGCAAGGAGGTTTTTCCCGTTTTCGGCTTCTTACTCGCGCGACTCGAACGTCACCTCGACGCGCTCGCCCTCGCGCCGCTCCTCCACGCGCGCCACCGCCCGCAGCACCTGCACGTCGGCGGCCGTCGCCGGGTCGAACAGGCCGCGCGGCCACAGCCGCCGCGCGCGCACGACGTTCGCCTCGGCGGCGTACAGCAGCAGCTGCGCGCCGAGGTAGAGCCAGGTCAGCAGTCCGATGACGATCGCGAAGAAGCCGTAGGTCTGTCTGGCTCTGCTCACGACGTGGTCGACGTAGATGCCGCCGAGCGCCTGCAGCGCCGTCCAGCCGACCGCAGCGATCGCGATTCCGAGCCACAGCTGGCGCGTCGGCACGTCGTCGGTCGTGAGGAGGCGGAAGGCGGCCCAGAAGAGCCCGACGTTCAGCAGCGCCGACGCGAGGGCGCCGAGGACCTGGAACGCCGTCCCGCCCAGGCCGGCGAGGATCAGGCCGACCGCCGTGGTGGCGGCGACGTTGGCGAGCCCGAGCACGACGAGGATCACGAGTCCGCGCGCGCGCGAGCTGAGGAAGTCGCGGCGCAGCCGGCGCGGGACGTTCCACACGTCGTCCATCGCGCGCTGACCGGCGAGCGTGATGCCCAGCCCGGCCCAGATCGCGGCGAGGAGGCCGACGGCGAGCGCCACGGCGCTGCCGTGGAGCGCGTCGACCTGCAGGTCGGAGCCGATCACCGGGAACCTGCCGACTGCGGAGTTGACGATCCGCTGGTAGAGGTCGTGGTCGCCTCTCAGCACGTAGCCGAGCACCGTGACGAGCACCAGCAGCAGCGGCAGCAGCGAGAAGAATCCGTACCACGCCATCAGCGCGGCAAGCTGGCCGGCTCCGTCGTCGGAGTACTTCTTCAGCACGCCGAGCGGGAAGCCGAGCGCGTGGCGGCGCCGCTGCAGGCGGTCGAGCGAGTGCAGGGGCGCGAGCGGGTCCACGCCGCAGTTCTACCCGCTTCCGGCCCCCGCAGGCGACCGGCCCCCGGCCGAATCGGCTGGTGCGTCCCAGCCGGTGGCAGGTAGATTGCCACACACGCATAGCGACGCTCCAATACACGAGTTGCCAATTATCGAATGGTCCCGATAGTTGGTGACGTTTACAGCACACGTGCTGTAGACCGCACCGCGTTCGCGCTGGACACTGCCGGGCACGATGAAGCCCGACACGCACTCCCCCGACCACGCGCGGCTCGGACGAGCGGTCCGCGAGCTGCGCGCGCGCCGCGGGCTCTCGCAGGAGGAGCTCGGCGACCGCGCCGGTCTCCACCGCAACTACGTCGGCGCGATCGAGCGCGGCGAGATCAACCCGACCTTCCGCGTGCTGCTCAAGCTCGAGCGCGGCCTCCAACTGCCGCTGTCCGAGATCATCGAGCTATGGGAGCGCCGTGCGACGGATACGGTCGCGCCGCGGCTGCGGCGCCCGCCGATGACGCCCGCGCTGCGAGGACCCAGATCGCCCGAGTGAGCGGCTCCCGAGCGCGACGACGCCGAGCGTTTCCGGCAGCCTTGGCGGGGTATTCCCTCCGCGAGTCCCCCGACCCGATGGAGGCGCGCCAGATGACCGTCCGCTCCAGCTCGCAGGGCATCCTCTCCGACGCGAGCGCGCAGAAGCGCGAAGAGATCGTCGAGCTGCTGAGAAAGGCGTACTGGATGGAGCTCGAGACGGTCATGAGCTACCTCGCCAACTCGGTCAACCCGGACGGTGTGCGCGCGCAGGAGATCGTCGAGTCGCTCGAGGGCGACATCCAGGAGGAGCTCGGCCACGCGCAGCGCTTCGCGCGCCGCATCAAGGAGCTGTACGGCGTCGTTCCCGGCACGCTCGACTTCGCCGCCGAGCAGTCCTACCTGCAGCCGCCCGAGCACCAGACGGACATCGTTCACGTGATCCGCGGCGTGATCGAGGCCGAGACGGGTGCGATCGAGCACTACAACCACATCATCGAGGTGACCGACGGCGTCGACTGGGTCACGCAGGACATGGTGATCGAGATCCTGCACGACGAGGAGGGCCACCGCCGCCTGTTCGAGGGCTATCTGCGCGAGTACGAGGCCGAGGGGCTCGCCTGAGACGTCCTCGACTCCGCGCCGCCGCCGCTTTCCGACAGCAGGAGCCGCCGAGCCGCTATCGTGGCTCTGACGCCATGGAGCTCCTCGAGCTGACCACAGAGACGGCTGGCGGGACCGTGCGCATCGCGCTGACCGGTGAGCTCGACATCGCCGGGGCGACCCTCGTCGAGCAGGAGCTCGAGCGGATCGAGCGGGACGCGCCCGCGACGATCGTGCTCGACCTCCGCCAGCTCGCGTTCATGGACTCCACGGGCCTGCGGGTGATCGTCGCCGCCGACGGGCGCGCGCGCGAGCAGGGACGCCGGCTCGTCGTCGTGCGCGGATCGGACACCGTGCAGCGCATCATCGAGATGACCCGCCTCGACGGTCGCCTGGAGATCGTCAACGACCCGACCGCGGTCGAGGCCGGCTGAGCCTGGGCGCCGCCGGGGCTCCGGCGGCGTCACCAGTCGTCGTCGGAGCGCTCGCTGCTGCGCTCGTGGTCGGCCTCGCCGCCCTCCTCGACGTCGCCCGGCTCCTGGCGGCCCTGATCGTGCAGGATCGCGTGCGCCGACTGCTGGTCGCCGTGGGTCGCGTGCTCCACGAGCGCCTCCTCGGCCTGCTCGAAGCCCTCGGCCTCGCCGCCACCGCCCTCGATCACCGGCCGCAGAGCCGGATCGAGGTCCTCGTCGCCGGCGGTCCCGCCGATCCTCGCCGCCTCGGCCGCCGCGGCGTCGGTCTCGTCCTGCTCGTAGCGCGGATCCGGGGTCATCGCTCCTCTTCGTTCGCTTGCGCTCGGGTGCCTACCCGACGGTAGCGCCTGCCACGCCCGAACACCGCGGCAGCGCCTCCGCGGCCTGCGAGGAACCCGCAACGCCTGTTGATGTCACATCGTCCGCTGAACGCATACGTCACCGTTTCCTTGAACGGTGAAAAGGTTCATAGCGATGACTCTTTCATGTTTCGTGGAGGTTCCGGCGGTTTTTATTCATGTTTCGCCTTGGCAGATGGGCCAGCGCTCGTTTACGGTGACAGCCATGAGCGGCTACGCGACAACCTATGCCTGGCACGAGGAGGTCGAGGACCTCACCTGCGCGGAGGCGGCGGCGCTGCTCGGCGTCCCGCCGGCGGCGCTGGAGCGCTGGGCGCAGCGCCTCGCCTTCCCGCAGGACCTCAGCGGGGCGATGCCGCATGCGGCGCGCTTCAAGCGCGCCGAGATCGAGGCGCTGCGCGACGCGCTCGTGCGCACGCACTCGGTCGAAGGCGCCGTGCGCGCGGCGCGCGCGAGCGCAAGAAGCTGAGCGACTGCCTCGGGGCTCCGCGCACGCGGCAACGCGCGGAGCCCCGAGAGAGCCGTTCGCGCAGGCCGGCCGCCTCAGCGCGGCATCACACGCGTCGCAGCGGCCTTCCAGCTCGCGATCGCCCGCAGGCCGGGCGCGAGCCCGAGCTGCGCCGCCGAGGCGCCGGTCAGCTCGGCGGCGAGCGGCTGGGGTGCGGCAAGCCCGACGCGCACGCGGTTGCCGATCTCGGTCACCGACAGCACCTCGACGTCGAGGCGGTTGCGCGCGGACCCTGCGGCCGGCGTGCCCGCAGGCTCGAGCGCGATCTCCCACGGATGGACGGCGACCGCCACCTCGCCGCTCGCCGGCGCCGTCGCGACCACCTCGCCGCCGCCGTCCAGCGCCACGCGCGTGAGCCCGTCGCCCCCGACCCGCGCGCGGCCGCGCAGCACGACCGCCCCCGTGAGATCGGCGACGAACGACGACGCCGGCGCGGCCGCCAGCTCGGCGGCGCCGCCCTGCTGCACGATCCGCCCGGCGTCGAGCACCGCGACGGCGTCGCCGAGCAGCGCCGCCTCGGCGAAGTCGTGCGTGACGAGGATCGCGGGTGCCTCCAGCTCGCGCAGCAGCGCCCCCAGCTCGCGCCCGGCCACGGCGGCGCTGCGCGCGTCCAGGGCGGCGAGCGGCTCGTCGAGCAGCAGCGCGCGCGGCCGCGCGGCGAGCGCCCGCGCGAGCGCGACGCGCTGGCGCTCCCCGCCCGAGAGCGTCGCCGGCCGCGCGTCCGCGAGCCGCGCCATGTCGAAGCGCTCCAGCAGCGCGAGCGCGTCGTCGCGCCGGCGCGCGCGCGGCACGCCGCGCAGGCCATAGGCGACGTTGCGCCACGCGCTCAGATGAGCGAACAGCGCGTAGTCCTGGAAGACGTAGCCGCAGCGGCGCCGCTCCGGCGCGAGGTCGACGCCAGCGTCCGTGTCGAGCCACGTCTCGCCACCGCACGCGACGCGCCCGCGCGCCGGGCGCAGCAGGCCGGCGACCGCACGCAGGACGCTCGTCTTCCCCGCACCGGACGGCCCCGCCAGCGCCAGGCAGCCGCCGGCCGGCACCTCCAGCCTCAGGTCGAGCGCGACCGCGCCGACGCGCACCTCAAGCTCGAGCGAGAGCATCGCGCACGAGCAGCTTCGTCGTCAGCAGCAGCGCCCCAGCGACCGCGACGAGCACCGCCGAGAGCGCGAGCGCACCGTCGAAGTTCGTCGCGAAGTCCGCGTAGATCGCGAGCGGCGCTGTCTGCGTGATGCCCTGGAAGGAGCCGGCGAACATCAGCGTCGCGCCGAACTCGCCGAGCGCGCGCCCCCACGCGAGCGCGAGCCCGGCGGCGAGGCCGGGCGCCGCCGCCGGCACGACGACGCGCGCGAACGTGCGCGCCTCACCCGCTCCCAGCGTGCGCGACGCCTCGCGCCAGCTCGTCTCGACGGCGCCGAACGCGCTCTGCGCCGCGCGCAGGTGAAACGGCGCGGAGACGAAGATCAGCGCGACCACGACGCCGGCCGTCTGCAGGACGAGCTGGATCCCCGTGTCGCGGAGCGCGCCGCCGAGCAGGCCCTGCGGCCCAAGCGCGGCGAGCAGCCCGATCCCCGCGACCGCCGGCGGCAGCACGAGCGGCAGCTCCAGCAGCGTCACGACGACCGCGCGGCCGCGGAACGCGCGCGTCGCGAGCAGGTAGGCGGCGGGCGTCCCGACGAGCGCGATGACGCCGACCGCGAGCGTCGTCGTCTCAAGGCTCAGACGCAGCGCGTCGAGCGCCCCCGGATCGCCGAGGGCGGCCACGAGCTGCCCCGGGCTGCGGTGCACGAAGATCGCGATGACCGGCAGCGTCAGGAACGCGAGCGTGACGGCGAGCGCCAGCCCCAGCAGCGCAGGGAACCAGCCCGCCCGGCTCATCTCCCGGGCGGCGGCTCGAAGCCCGCGGCGCGCAGGTCGGCGGCGCCGGCTCCGTGCAGCAGGGTGGCGACGAAGCGGCGCGCCGCCTGCGAGTGGGGCGCGCCCGCGACGACCGCGACGCCGTAGGCGACGCTCGGCTGCAGGGCGGCCGGCAGCTCGATCGCGCGCAGCTTCCCGCCGGTCGCGTCGACGTCGGTCACGTAGACGAAGCCGGCGTCGATGGCGCCCTCGGCGAGCTTGCCGACGATGCCCTTGACGTCGGGCTCCTCGGAGCGGACGTTCGCCAGGACAGCGTGTGCGCGCGCCGTGCCGAGGCGGGCGAGCACGGTGCGCGTGTAGGCGCCGATCGGCACGCTCGCGGAGCCGATCGCGATCGTCACGCCGGCCTTGGCGAGGTCGGCGACGCCGCGGACCTTCGTGCTGCCGGCCGGGACCGCGAGCACGAGCCGGTTGCCGGCGAAGACGACCGGTCTGCCGACGAGGCCGGCGCGGTGAAGGGCGTCCGGCAGTCTCGTGTTGGCGGCGGCGAAGACGTCGGGCTTCACGCCCTGGCGGATCTGCGCGGCGAGCTGGTCGGAGCCGGCGAACGAGAAGCGCACGGCACCGCCGCCGTCGAACGTCCTGCCGAGCTGCGTGAAGGCGCCGGTGAGGGAGGACGCCGCCGAGACGACGAGGGCTCCCCCGCCGCCGCTCGTGCTCGTGGCGCTGCCCGAGCTGCCGCACGCCGTCATCGCCGCCGCCGCGGCCACCGCCGCGAGCCCCGTCGCCAGACGCCTCCTCACGCTCGGTCCCGTCGGTCGATCATCACGGACGTTGCCTTCACCGTCGCCGTCGCGGCCACCCCCGGCGCGAGCCCGAGCTCCTCGACGGAGTCGCGCGTGATCGCGGCCGTCACGAGGAACGGCCCAGCCTCCAGCTCGACGAGCGCCATCACGCCGTCGACCTCGACCGAGCGCACGACCCCGCTGAAGCGGTTGCGGGCGGAGAGCCCGTCCGCGGTGCCATGGCGGCGCGGGCGCGCGCTCAGGCGCTCCACCTCGGCGCGCGGCACGCGGCGGCGGTTGCGCTCGTCGCGCACCGTTCTCAGTCTGCCCGCGCGATCCCAGCGCCGCAGCGTGTCCGGGCTCACGCCCAGCGCGCTCGCGGCTTCGCCGATCGTCAGGGTCCGCTCTGTCACCTGCCTAAGCATTGCATAGGCAGGTGACGGCGGTCAGCAGACGGTGCGCGCTCTGGCGCCCTTCGGCGGCGCCTGCTCGCGCGAGCTGCTCGACCCGTTCGCGAGCGCGCGGCGCATGTCGGCGAGCAGCAGGTCGACCATGTCGCGGCTGAAGCTCTCCTTCACGACCATCCGCAGCACCTCGACATGCTCGGCGTTGGGCGGCATCGAGTAGGCGGGCACGATCCAGCCGCGCTCGCGCAGGCGGTCCGAGATCCGGTAGACGTCGTGGCGCTCAGGGTCCTTCGCGCGCACGACGACGACCGGGAAGCTCTCGCGGTCATGCAGCGCCTCGAACGCGCCGGTCTTCAGCAGGCCCTCGGTGAGCGCCTGCGCATTGTCGACCGTCGCCTGCGCGATCCGCGCGTAGCCCTCTCTGCCCAGACGCAGGAAGTTGTAGTACTGGAGGATCACGCTGTTGCTCGGCCGCGAGAAGTTGAGCGAGTAATTGGGCATGTCGCCGCCGAGGTAGTTGATGTGGAAGACCAGCTCCTCCGGCAGGTCCGATCTGTCGCGGAAGACGACCGTCCCCATGCCCGGGTAGACGAGCCCGAACTTGTGGTTGGAGACGTTGATCGAGCGCACGCTTCTCAAGCGGAAGTCCCATGCCAGGTCCGGGCGGGTGAAGGGTGCGAGGAAGCCGCCGCTGGCGGCGTCGACGTGCAGCGGGATGCGCCAGCCCTGCTCGGCCTCGAGGCGCTGGAGCAGCGCGTCGATCTCGGCGAGCTGGTCGATCTGGCCGGTGAACGTCGTGCACAGCAGGCCGCCGACGGCGATCGTGTTCTCGTCGGCGTGCGCTTCGACGTCGGCGGCGCTGAGCGTGAACGCGTCCTCCGTCATCGGCACGACGCGCGGCTCGACGTCGAAGTAGCGCGTGAACTTCTCCCAGCAGGTGTGGACGTCGGCGCCGACCACGAGGTTCGGTCGCTCGGCCGGCAGGCCGGCGGCGGCGCGGCGGTCGCGCCACGACTGCCGGTGCGCGAGCATCGCGAGCATGATCGCCTCGGAGGAGCCGATCGTCGCGGTGCCGATCGGCTCGGCGTCGTGCGGGGCATGGAAGAGGCGCCCGACCATCGTCACGACGCGCTCGTGGATCGCCTCCGTCTGCGGGTACTCGTCCTGGTCGATCATGTTCTTGCCGAGCGTCTCGGCGGCGAGCAGCTGCGCCTGCGGCTCCATCCACGGGGTCACGAACGAGGCGAGGTTGAGCGCCGGGTTGCCGTCGAGGTTGAGCTCGTCGTGCACGAGGCAGTAGGCGGCGTCGGCGCTCATCCCACCCGCCGGGATCGCGAACTTCGGCACCGGCCGATCCACCCACCGCCCCGCGTACGCGGTCGCGTGGACGTCGTCTGCCCCTGTCCTGACCCTGTGCATGCGCGGCTCCTCCTGTCGGCGTCGTTGGGGCTTGCCTACCCTGCCGGACGGCGTTCTTGCACGCGTGGTGCGTCAGGCCGGCGCGGCGATCCGCCACACGAGCTCGTCGATCTCCGCCTCCGTCTGCGCGAGCGCCGCGGGCAGGCCCACGAGCTCGTGCGCGCTCGCGCCGAGCCCGGCCAGCGCGCAGTGCCGGGTGTCGTCCGCGTCGAAGCGCGGGAGCGGCAGGCGCTCGAGCGCCACCGGCGTGACGCCGGTGGCGACGGCGAAGCGTGCGAGCGCCTCCTGGGCAGGGCCGCTGTTGACGAACGCGGCGATGAAGTGCGCCTCCTCGAGCGACCGCGTGTAGTACACGTTGCTCTTGTTGTTCGGATAGGGCAGCGTCGTGCGCCCGAGCGCCCGGTTCGCTCTTGGCTCGGCGACGGCGGCCGCCGGGCGGCCGCCGGTGGCCAGGTAGCGGACGAAGACCAGCGCGCCCGTCGCCGTCAGGTGCTCGATCGGGCCGGAGAGCGCCCACGGGAATCTGTCCGTCACCTCGCGGCGGTAGAAGGAGCGTCTGCGCATCCGCTCGATCCAGGGCAGCAGGTAGGCGTAGGTGAGCGGGAAGCGCGCCGCGCAGGCGTCCGTGCCGATCGGCGCCGCCGCCCCGTTGCCCACGTCGTAGGGCACGAGCGCGTAGCGGTCCGTGATCGCGACCCGCCAGCGCTCGACGTCCTCCCCTTTGACGAGCGGCCACAGCAGGTCGGGCTCGATGCTGCCAGCGCGCGCTTCCTCGCCGCGCGTGTTGTCGCCCGCCTCAGGGTCGTTGACGACGCGGATGCGGCCGGCGACCGGCGCGGGCGTCTCGATGCGGTACGTGTAGCAGCCGTCCAGCCCGCGCGTCTCGAAGCCGCGCCCGAAGGCGTACGGCCGATCCGGCAGGCGCGGGCCGAGCTTCAGCGCCGGGCCCTGCGGCACCAGCCCCCACGGGCTGCTCACGTCGTGCTCGTCGACCGGCGCGAGCTCGCGGGCGCTCCCCTCCAGCAGCGGCTCGATCCGCGTCCAGGGGGCGTCGGCCGCGATCGGCGCGCGCCCGCGCCGCCGCCACGTGCGGATCGGCGCAGGGAACTCCGCCGGCACGCCCGGCCGCAGGAACAGCGCCACCGTCAGGTTGCTGGCGTCCGGCTGGAACGGGTTGATCGGCACGAAGTCCTCGACGGCGAGCAGCCGATAGGCGAGGTCGAGATCGCCGACGCCCTGGCGATCGTCGGGCGCGGGCCGCAGGCGCGAGCGGCGGAACGGCGCGCCGCTCGGATCGGCCAGCAGCACGGACTGCGGCAGCAGCATCGCGACGACGCCGTCGCCGCCGACGTAGGTGGCGAGCGAGCGCGCGACGAGCAGCGTCGAGACGTCCGAGAGCGGGATGCCGCCCTGGCGACGCGTCGTGTTCCACAGGCCGAAGCTGCGCCACAGCGGCTCTGAGCGCTGCTTCCAGGCGGTCGGGAGGTCCTTCCAGCTGACCCACGGGGGGTTTCCGACGACGAGGTCGACGCGACCGAGCGCCAGCGGCGCGAGCGCCTGCTCGATGACCCGCGCCCACACCTCGTCTCTCTCGTCGGCGTGCAGCGCGCACATCTCCTCGAACAGCCGCGCGGCCGTCTCGCGCACGGTCTGCTCCTCGTCCGGCGGGACCGCGGGAAGACGGCCGGCGAGCATCGCCGCGTAGCCGTCCGCCGTGGCGCCGTGGCGCACCGCCGTCTCGAGGCACTCCCGCAGCACGCTCATGCGGTCGCGTCGCAGCAGCCAGCTGGCGATCTCGAACTCGCCGACCGCGGTGCTGACGATCGTCACGTCGCCGCCGCCGCCGAGCTGGCTGCGCACCTGCACGCGCGGCAGCACGATCGCGTCGGCGTGGAACACGTTGAAGCTGACGTCGGCGAGCCGCCGTGCCCGCTCGCCCAGCGTCAGCAGCAGGTTGACGCGGGTCATGACGGCGCTCACCGGGTTGATGTCGATGCCGAGCACCTGCTCGAGCGCCTCCGCCAGCGCCGCGGGGTCCTCGTCACGCCCGGAGCGGTCGATCTCGTCGAGCAGGTGCGTGAGCCATGCCACGAGGAACGTGCCGCTTCCGCAGCTCGGATCGAGCAGCCGCGGGCGCGCGGCCGGATCGGGGATCGAGTCGCGGTAGAGCTCCAGCGCCCGGCCGAGCACCTGCTGGGCGAGCCACTGCGGCGTGAAGAACTCGCCGAGCGCCTTGCGCAGCGGGCCGGGGACGACGGACTGATAGAGCTGGCGCATCAGGTCGATCCGCACGCGGCCGGTCATCGCCAGCTCGGCCCAGGCGAGCCCGCCGAGCTGGCGCAGGAAGGCGCGCGCCGCCGAACGCAGCCGCTCGTCCGGCACCAGCTCGTGCGCGTACCAGTCGAACAGGTCCGTCGCCAGCAGGCCGGGGGCGCCGAGCCGCATGGCGACGTCTCCCCGCTCCAGCCCGACGAACCGCTCGACGAGGCTCGCGTCCTCCAAGCTCGACCAGGTCGTCGGGCGCAGGGCCGGATGCGCCTGCTGGACCGACAGGAACTCGGCCGCGATGCACTTCGCGACCACGCTCATGTAGGTGTGCAGGACGAACAGGGCCTCGGCGTACCGCAGCTCGCTCAGCACCGGCCCCAGCGGTCTGCCGAGCAGTCTGCCCGGGCCCCCTCGCGGCCACGCCGAGTGGGGCGCGTCGAGCCCGTAGGAGACCCCGGCGGTGCGGACCCACTGCTCGAACAGGATCGCCGTGCGGCCGCCGGCGGCACGGCGCGCGAGCGCGCCGCCGAGCGCCGCCAGCAGCTCGAGCGTCTCGGCGCGCTCCGTCCCGAGCAGCGCGATCACGTTCGGCGCGTTCACGCCGAGCGCGCGCTGGGAGGCGATCAGCTCAAGCAGCGCGTGCGCCGCGCTGGCGTCGAAGGGGCGCCACGAGAAGCGGCGCAGCGGCGGGATCGCGCCGAGCTCCGCCGCGGCGAACGGCAGCACCGACTGCTCGCCGACGTCCGGCGTGGCCGTGTCCTGGCGCAGGAACCCGCACGTGCGCCCGTCGGTGACGACGACGGCGCGGGCGGCGAAGGTGTCGTCCTCCAGGTATCCCAGCGCCTGCGCGGCGGCCTTCCTGCGCTCGCCGTCGAGGTCGAGCAGGCCGGGGCGCTTGAACTCGACGATCACGCCCCCGTAGACGGCGTCGAAGCGGCCGGCGCGTCCGGTGCCCTCGGCGCGCACCGCCTCGGGCGGCAGCCCGACCTCGCGCGCGAAGGCGATCAGCTCCACCTCGATGTCACGGCGCAGGTCGGCCTCGATCGTGCGCGTGCGCGCGGCCCGCTGCGCAGCGGTCGCGAGCCGCTCGACGTGCGTGTCCTCGACGTCCACGCCGCGACGGTACTTCGCGTCCCGGATGCCAGCTGCGGCGCCTGCGGACGCCCTACGCCAGCCGCGTGCGCAGGCTCTCGTCCTGCTGGCGTTCGACGTCGGCGACGCTGAGCGCAGGATCGCGCAGGTGGGCGTGGGAGACCTCGGCGGGGGTCGGCTGGTCCTCCGGCGCCTGCCAGCTCGCCGGATCCCACAGCTGCGAGCGCACGAACGCCTTCGGGCAGTGCGCGTAGACCTCGTCGGCGCGCACGACGATCGCGGTCTTCGGCGGCTTGCCGACGGGCGTGAGGCGGTCGAGCACGGCGGGCTGCGCGGTGATGCGCGCGGCACCGTTGACGCGCAGCGTCTGGTCGCGGCCGGGGATCAGGAAGATCGCGCCGGCGTGGCCGGTGGCCACGACGTTCTGCAACGTGTCGAGGCGGTTGTTGCCGGTCGCGTCCGGGATCGCGAGGTGGCGGTCGTCGAGGATCGTCACGAAGCCGGGCTGCCCGCCGCGGGGCGTGACGTCGCAGCGCCCCTCCGCGTCGTGGCTGGCGACGAGCACGAGCGGCGCGAGGGCGATCAGCCGACGCGCCATCTCGTCGATTCGCGCCAGCTCCTTGCGCACCGCGCGCGCGAGCGGCTGCTCGTAGTGCTCGCGCAGCTGCGCCTCGTGCTCGATCGCACCGTCGAACGGATCGTCGGCCATCGCCTCCCCGATGATGGCAGCGCTCAGCGCCGCTCGCGCAGCCAGCCCAGCACCTCGGCGGCGCTGCGGTCGGGCGGGAAGACCGGATAGAAGACCTTTCCGATCGTGCCGTCTGCGCCGGCGATCAGCGTGATGCGCTTGTAGAGCCGCATCCCGCCGGCGGCGAACGTCGGCAGCCCCAGCGCCTGGGCGAGCCGCAGGCCAGGGTCGCTGAGCAGCGCGAACGGGATGTGCTCGCGCGCAGCGAACGCGGCCTGCTCGACCGCTGGCTGCGCGCTGAGGCCGAGCACGGCCGCGCCGAGTGCCCGCAGCTCGGCATGGTGGTCGCGAAACGCGCAGCTCTGCGGCGTGCAGCCGCGCGCGCCGGGAATCGCGTCCCAACCGTCCGGCGAGGGCTGGCCGGGAACGCCGGTGCGCGGATAGACGTAGAGCACGAGCGTGCCGGCCTGCGCGGCGGCTGCCGCCAGCTCGACCATGCCGCCGCGCGTGGAGGGCAGCGTGAGCGCCGGCAGCCGCAGCCCCCGCAGATGCCCCGCCGCGCCGTCGTTCTCCGGCACCGGCAGGTCAGGCGGAAGCAGATGCAGGTCGCGCGCGCTCATCCGACGATGAGCGTCGGATTGTGCCCGCTCAGCGGGCCGAAGTCGACGCTCATCGCGCCTGCGCCGCCAGCTCCGCGATCACGCGCGAGAGCTGGCCGCCCTGCCACGCGAGCGGCGATCTGCCGGGCTCCTCGACGACGATGCGCGCACCGGGGATCGCGGCGGCGTATGCCTCCCCCACGGCGAGCGGATGGCCCGGGTCGGCCTCGTCGCGGCTCGCGACGACGACCGCCGGCACGTCGACGGCGCCCAGCTCGGCGAGCGCGCCGAACGGCAGCGAGCGCGGCACCTGCTGCAGCGCGTCGGCGACGGCGCCGAGGTGCTCGTGCTGGGCCATCCGCTGGCGCAGCACCGTCCGCACCGTCTCGGCCCAGCCCTCCGGCACCTCGCCCTCAACGCGGTATGCCTCGACGAAGCCCTCGATCCCGCCGCTCCGCAGGCCCTGCGCGAGCTCGTCCCAGCGCTCGAGGTCCGCCGGCACGTCCGGGTCGAACGCCGGCGTGACCGCGACGATCCCCGCAACCCGCCCCGGCGCGTTCAACGCCGCCCGCAGGAGCGTGTGCGCGCCCATCGATGCGCCCGCCAGCACCGCGCGCTCGACGCCGCACGCGTCCATCACCGCGAGCAGGTCCCCGGCGAGGTCCTCGTAGCGGTAGGCGTGCGCCGGCGTGGATCTGCCGTGGCCGCGCGCGTCGTAGGCGACGACGCGGTGCCCGCTGCGCTCGAGCGCCTTCGAGCCCATCACGACGTAGCGGCGCGTCGCCGTCAGCCCGTGCAGCAGCACGACGGGAGCGCCGTCAGACGGGCCCACGTCCTCGACGGCCAGCTCGACGCCGCCGCGCTCCACGATCCGCTCTGCCATCGGCGGAGTCGTATCACTACCCTCAATGGTCATGATCTTCGACGTCACCGAGCAGGACTTCGAGGTCCAGGTCATCGAGCGCTCGCGCACGACGCCCGTCGTCGTCGACTTCTGGGCCGAGTGGTGCGGGCCGTGCCGCCAGCTCGGCCCGATCCTCGAGCAGGCCGTCACCGCGCGCGCGGGCAAGGTCGCGCTCGCGAAGCTCGACACGGACGCGAACCCGACGCTCTCGCGCGCCTTCGGGATCCAGGGCATCCCGGCCGTGAAGGCGTTCAGAGACGGCCGCGTCGTCGCGGAGTTCGTCGGCGCGCAGCCGAGAGCGCAGGTCGAGCGCTTCCTCGACACGCTGGTCCCCTCCGCGGCCGACGCGCTCGTGACGGCCGGCGACGAGGCGTCGCTGCGCCAGGCGCTCGCGGCCGAGCCCAACCGCGCCGACGCGATCGTGCGACTCGCCCGCCGGCTGCACGCGCGCGGCGAGGACGACGAGGCGCTCGCGCTGCTCGACCGCGCGCCCGGCGACTTCGCCTGCGCGGGCCTGGCGGCGCGGATCGGCCTCCAGCGCGCACAGATGCCCGGCCTCGACGATGCGTTCGCCGCGCTCGACGCCGGCGAGCACGAGCGCGCGCTCGACCTGCTGATCGGCGCGCTGGCGAGCGCCGACGGCGCCAGAGACGAGATCCGCAAGGTCGTCGTCGGCGTCCTCGACGAGCTCGGCGTCGAGCATCCGCTCGCGCGCGAGGCGCGGCGCAGACTCGCCGCGGCGCTCTACTGAGCGCGCGCCTCGTCCTGACGGCAGCACCTCGTCACCGGGCGATCGCTCCGGCAGCGTCGAGCGGCAGCGCGAGCTGATCGCTCGGTGCCGCGTCGGCCGCCGCCGCGCGCTCGCCCTCGAACGACGCCATCCGCACGCCCAGCAGCCGCACCGGCCGCGGCGGCGCGTAGGCGCGCAGCAGCTCCAGCGCGATCCGCGTCACGACCTCGGCGTCGTTCGTCCCCGCCTCGATCGTGCGCGCGCGCGTCACGTTCGTCCAGTCGTCGAGGCGCACCTTGATGCCGATCGTGCGGCCGCGCTTGCCGCGCGCCGCGAGCCCCTCGCAGAGCTCGCGCGCGAGCCGGCGCATGATCTCCTCCAGCTCGGCGAGCGAGGCGACGTCCTCGTCGAAGGTGCGCTCGTTCGAGCGCGACTTCAGCACGCGGTCGGTCGACACCGGCGAGTCGTCGTGGAACCACGCCCTGCGATGCAGCTCCTGCCCGTGCCGTGGACCGAAGCGCGCGCTCAGCTCCGCCTCCGGCATCCGCTGGAGCTGGCCGACGGTCTCGATCCCGAGCGAGCGCAGGCGCTCGGCCGTCTTCGGCCCGATCCCCGGCAGGCGGCTCGGCGCATCGCCGGCGAAGCGCTGCGCCGCCTCCTCGCGTCCCATCGCGACGAAACCGCGCGGCTTGCCGAGGTCGGAGCAGATCTTCGCGACCAGGCGGTTCGGCGCGACGCCGACCGACAGCGAGATGCCGGTCCGCGCCAGCACGTCGGCGACCAGCTCGCGCAGCACGCGCAGCGGCTTCTCGGTCCCGGTCAGATCGGCGTACGCCTCGTCGAGGCCGAGGTGCTGGAGCGCACCGAGCCGCTCGGCGACGACCTCCCACACCTCGCGCGACTTCGCCCGGTAGGCGTCGAAGTCGGGCGCCAGCACGATCGCGTGCGGGCACAGCCGGCGCGCGCGCGAGGCCGGCATCGCCGAGCCGACGCCGTATCTGCGCGCCTCGTAGGAGGCGGTCGTGACGACCGCGCGCGGCCCCGAGCCGGCGACGATCACCGCCTTGCCGCGCAGCTCCGGCCGGCGCAGCAGCTCGACCGACGCGTAGAAGGCGTCGCAGTCGAGGTGCGCGATCACGCGCTTCGGCGCGGCCGGTGGCGAACCGTCGGGCATCTGCTCCTGCGAGCGTACGCCGCCGGCCGGCCGGATGGGCGAACATGTGTTTGCGTCTAACGCTCGCCGGCGTGCAGCGTCCGCTCGAGCTCCAGCAGCCTGTGCGCGAGGCCCTCGTCGACGCCGGCCGGCAGCGCCGCGAAGGTCGTCAGGAACTCGCCGTGCAGCGGCAGCAGATGCGCGCGCAGCAGCGGGGCGGCCTCGCCGGGCGGGGGCGGCGCCTCGCGCCAGGCGAGCGCCGCCTCGGCCAGCGCGCGATGCGGGCGATCCTGCTCGGTGTACCAGCGCACCGCCTCCGCGTTCCCGCCCGCGCGCCCTGTGCAGCCGGTGTAGAGGAAGCGAACCGGGAACAGCGCCGCCTTCGTGACGGCGCGCGGCCCGTCGGCGACGAGCGCGTCCGGGTCGCGCAGACGCCCGCGGACAGCGTCTGCCGAGAGCGTCTCGAGCGCGAAGCGGGCCGTGTCGCGGACGAGCGTGGCGCGATCGGGCACGTGCCCGTGACGGTCGCGCAGGTCGCTGCCGTAGACGAGCTGGCCGTGGACCATCAGGTCGAGCCGGTCGATCGACGGCATGCGCGCCCAACGTCCGGGGCGCGCGAACGTGCCCCAGTCGCCGTAGAAGAGCGACAGGCGCCCGGCGATCGCCCCGTGCTCCTCGCGCGCGGCAGCCCGCACTCGCGCGACCGTCCTGACGGCGCGTCGGTCGCAGCGGTCGAGCAGCAGGGCGACGTCGATGTCGCTGACCGCCTCGGCGAAGCCGCCGTGTGCAAGGCTGCCGATCGCGTACGCCGACCGCAGCCGCTCGCCGAACGCCGCGGCAGCGTGGCGCACGGCGGCCGCGACGACTCTCCGGGCGGCGGCGTCGCTCATGCCTCACGGCGCCGGATCGAGGCATGGACGCGCACGTCGGGCACCGTACACCGACCTGCGGGTCGGCCGTCGCCGCGACGACGGCCGACCCTCGCTCAGCGGCTCAGCGCGTGCTCCAGACGACGCCGACCCCGTCGAACCCGAGCGCGCGCGCAGTGGCGCCGGTCAAGTCCCATTCGCGCCCACCGACGTAGGGGCCGCGGTCGACCACCGGAACGGTCACCTCGCGGCGGCCGTAGCGCAGCGTCACGCGCGTGCCGCACGGCAGCGTCTTGTTCGCGACGCCCATCGTTTCAGGCTCGAGCGTGCCGCCGCAGGCGAGCGCGCCTCCATAGAGGTCATACCACGAGGCGAGCGTCGCGCGGAACGCTCGCAGCGTTCCGGCGCCCGCACGCGCCGCCGCGTTGCGGGCGTCGCCGGCGAAGCGCACGCGCAGGCGCAGCTCGCCCGCCGCCTGCGTCGCGACGCGCACCGAGAAGTGGCCATTCGCACGCGTGCGCGCACGCGCCACCACGTGCCAGCGCCCGCCGTCAGCGGCCTCCAGCAGCACGAGGCGCCCGCGCGTACGTGGCAGCAGCGTGCCGCGGACGCGGCCGGCGGCGCCGGCGTTCAGCTCCAGCCCGCGCTGGCTCACGACGAGCCGTCCTGCGACGGCGACGCGCAGCGCCCGGCTCGCCGGCAGCGCGCCGGGCGTCGCGAGGCCCGCCGCGGCGGCGGCGCCTTCGGGCAGCAGCGCGACGCGAAGCGCGCCGGAGCGCCGCAGGCGCACGACGAAGCGGTAGCGGCCGTCCGGCGCGACGAGTGCGGTCGCGAGCGGGCCCCAGCCCGCGCCGCGCGGCGCATACTGCAGCGTGACGGTCCGTCCGGCGTCGGCCGCCGCGAAGCGGCCGCGCAGGTCGGCGCGCTGGCCGAGCCGCAGGCTCGCGTCGCGCAGCGCCGGGGCCGGCAGGCCGGTGGACGATCCTGGCGCTGGCGCGCTCCTCGCAAAGGCCAGGGCCGTGACGGACAGGGTCGTTCCAAGCACGAGCGCACCGACCGCGGCATGCCGCGGCGCGATGCGTCCCGCTGTTCGCAGGCGCAACAGGAGATGCCTCCTTCGATTCGACCGCGCCTACGGGGTTAGCTGTCGGGCTCGCGGCACCGCGTCGATTGCGAAGAACTCACTCGTTCAATTGAGTGAACGTCGCAATCTGGCGCAATGGCGCTACGGCGGCAGCAGCCGCCGATTCGCCCCAGCCGAGCGATTCGCACGCCCGCTCGGCACTGGTTCCCCCGCTCGCCGCCGCACCGGGCGGCAGCGACTCGGCAAGTCGATGACCACGGCAGAATACACGAGCCGCGGACGGCCGTGGTGTGTCGCATCTCACACAGGCGAGCCCGCTTGGCGAGGCTGGCACAATGGCTGCGTGGCCAACCGCAACCGCCTGACGGGCCTCGACAGCTCCTTCCTGCACCTCGAGCACGACGCCTCGACGCACATGCACGTCGCCTCGTGCATGGTGTTCGAGGGGCCGCCGCCGACGCACGACGAGCTCGTCGGGCACGTGGAGTCCCGCCTGCACCTCGTGCCGCGCTACCGCCAGCGGCTCGCGTTCGTCCCGTTCGGCCAGGGACGTCCGGTCTGGGTCGACGACCCGCACTTCAACGTGCGCTACCACGTCCAGCACCACGCGCTGCCGCCGCCCGGCAGCGACGAGCAGCTCAAGCACCTCGCCGGCCGCGCGTTCTCGCAGCAGCTCGACCGCAACAAGCCGCTGTGGGAGCTGTGGCTCGTCGAGGGCCTCGAAGGCGACCGCTTCGCGATCCTCGCCAAGACCCACCACGCGCTCGTCGACGGGATCTCCGGCGTGGACATCACGACCGTGCTGTTCGACGTCACGCGCGAGCCGGCGCCCACCCCCGCGCCCGAACAGCCGTGGATGCCGCGCCCGCTGCCGAGCAGCGCGCAGCTGCTCGCAGACGCGCTGCTGGAGCGCGCGACCGTCCCGGCCGAGATCGTGCGCGGCATGCGCGCGATCGTGACGCGCCCGCGGCGCGTCGCCAGAGAGCTGTTCGGCGACCTCGCGGCGGTCGGGTCGTTCGCGCTGCCGGGCGCGCGCAGCGCGCCGCCGAGCCCGCTCAATGTGCCGATCGGCCCACACCGGCGCTTCACCTGGGCCGAGGAGGAGCTCGACCGCGTCAAGGCGATCAAGAACGCGCTCGGCGGGACGGTCAACGACGTGGTGCTCGCGACCGTCGCCGGTGGGCTCGGCTGCTATCTGCGCGAGCACGGCCACCCGACGATCGACCTCGTGCTGCGCGCGATGGTCCCGGTATCGGTGCGCAGCGAGGAGGCGCGCGGCGCGCTCGGCAACCAGGTCGCGGCGGTATGGGCGAGCCTTCCGGTCGGCGAGACCGACCCGGTCGAGCGGCTCGCGCTCGTGCGCGGCGAGATGGAGGGGCTCAAGGAGTCCCACCAGGCGGTCGGAGCGCGGCTGCTGACCGAGCTGACGGGGTTCGCGCCGCCGACGGTGATGGCGCAGGCCGCGCGCCTGCAGGCGCGCCAGCGCTACTTCAATCTCGTCGTCACGAACGTCCCGGGCCCGCAGTTCCCGCTCTACGTGCTCGGCCGCGAGATGCTCGCGATCTACCCGATGGTCCCGCTCGCCCAGCACCTCGCGCTCGGGATCGCGATCATGAGCTACAACGGCCGCCTCGCGTTCGGCCTCAACGCCGACTTCGACGCGCTGCCCGACCTCGAGCTGCTCGCCGCGCACCTCGGCGAGGCGCTCGACGAGCTGGCCGCCGCGGCCGGCCTGCCGCCGCGGCCGGCCGAGCGCGGGCGCCGTCGGCGCGCAGCGAGCCGCAACGGCCGCGCCCCGGCGCGCAGCGGGATCAGCGGGTAGGCGTGGCCGCCCCGCGAGCGGTCACCGTCGTCCGTTCTCCTAGCTTCAGCCCGATCATGAGCTCGTCACCCCGGCTTCGGTCAGGGTGCCGGCCCCTTCGGCGTGCACGACGCGACCCCGTCCGTCGCTCCGACCTGCCATCGTTCATCGCTGCGTCGCCATGGCGTCCGACACCCCGTCCCCCCCCGTTCCGCACCGCCGCCTGCGCCGACTCGGCGTTGCGCTGCTGACAGTGCTCGTCGCGCTCGCCGGCTTCGTCGCGATCCTGCTGTTCTTCGAGAGCCGCGACAGCTCGCAGGTGAGCAACGCGCCGAGCGCCGCGCAGGGGCCGGGACAGCCGGTCGCAAATCAGCTCCACGCGCGCGCGCCGGCGACGATCAGACGCGACGCGACGCGCCTGAGCCAGGACCAGATCCTGCACGCGCTGCAGCTCGGCGACGTCGTGCTGCAGTACGGCGGCACGAGCGCTCCGCCGGCGGCGCTGCGCGCGCTTCAGCAGCAGGTCAGCGGGCCGTTCGACCCCGTGCTGGCGGCCAACGGCGCCGCCGTGATCCTCGCCTACCGGCCCGGCGCCCCGGGTGTGACCGCGCTCGCCTGGCGGCGGATCCTGCGCACGCAGAGCCCGGCCGACCCGGCGCTCGGGCAGTTCGTCGACTACTGGCTCGGGCGCACGGCCAGAAGCTGAGCCCGGCCGGCTGCACGCCGCCGCCCGCCATCGCCCCCGCGCGATTGCGATGATCTTGTCATGGCGCCCGCGAGCGATCCCCTGCACGTCGCGCTCTGCCAGCTCAACGCGGTCGTCGGCGACATCGCCGGCAACGAGCGCGCGATCGGCGAGGCGATCGGCCGCGCCCGCGACGCCGGCGCCCAGCTCGTGCTGTTCCCGGAGCTGGCGCTGACCGGCTACCCGCCCGAGGACCTGCTGCTCAAGGAGCACTTCCTGCGCGACGCGCGCGCGGCACTCGACCGTCTCGCAGCCGCCGCCGAGGGCATCGTCGCGCTGGTCGGGTTCCCCGAGCGCGAGGACGATGTCTACAACGCGCTGGCGGTGCTCGCCGACGGCGCCGTGCAGGCGGTCTATCGCAAGGTCCACCTGCCCAACTACGGCGTCTTCGACGAGCAGCGCTACTTCCAGAGCGGCAGCGGGCCGGCGCTGATCGAGCTGGGCCCCCACAAGGTCGGCCTGACGATCTGCGAGGACATCTGGGAGCCCGGGCCGCCCGCCTCGACCGAGGCGCGCGCCGGCGCGACGCTGATCGTCAACGTCTCCGCCTCCCCGTACCACGCCGGCAAGGGGCTCGAACGCGAGCGGATGCTCGCCCAGCGCGCGCGCGACAACCTCTGCGCGATCGCCTTCTGCGCGCTCGTCGGCGGCCAGGACGAGCTCGTCTTCGACGGCCACTCGCTCGTGCTCGACCACCACGGTGAGGCGATCGCGCGCGCCGCCCAGTTCGAGCAGGAGCTGCTGCTCGCGACGATCGACCTCGAGGCCCCCCAGACGCAGCGGCTGCGCGACGCGCGCCAGCGCGCCCCCGCCCGCGAGGCGCGCGAGGCGGTGCCGACGCTCACGCGGCTGGCGCTGCCGCCGACCGACGGCTGGACCGGCGCCGTGCCCGATCGCGTCGGCGGCTCCGTCGCGCCGCTGCTCGAGCGCCCCGCCGAGATCTACGCGGCGCTGGTCACCGGGCTGCGCGACTACGTGCGCAAGAACGGCTTCAGACGAGTGGTGCTCGGCCTCTCGGGCGGGATCGACTCCGCGCTGGTCGCGTGCGTCGCGGCCGACGCGCTCGGCCCCGGGGGCGTGACCGCGGTCGTGATGCCCTCGCCCTACTCGTCGGCCGAGACGCAGGGCGACGCCCGCGCGCTTGCGAACAGACTCGGCGTCGCGCTCCTGGAGCTGGCGATCGAGCCCGTCATGACCGCCTACGACGCCGTCCTGGCCGACGCGTTCGCCGGCACCGAGCCGGGCCTCGCCGAGGAGAACGTGCAGGCACGCATCCGCGGCAACCTCGTGATGGCGCTTTCGAACAAGTTCGGCTGGCTCGTGCTGGCGACCGGCAACAAGTCGGAGATGTCGGTCGGCTACTCGACGCTCTACGGCGACCTCGCCGGCGGGCTCGCGGTCATCAAGGACTGCCCGAAGACGGTCGTCTACGAGCTCGCGCGTCACGTGAACGCAGCGGCAGACGGAGATCGCATCCCCGCCTCGATCCTCGAGCGCGCACCGAGCGCCGAGCTGCGCCCGGACCAGCGCGACGAGGACTCGCTCCCCCCCTACGCCGTGCTCGACCCGATCCTCGACGCCTACGTCGAGGACGACCTCGGGCGCGAGCAGCTGCTGCTGCGCGGCTTCGACGCCGCCGACGTCGACCGTGTGATCGCACTCGTAGACCGCGCCGAGTACAAGCGCCGCCAAGCGCCCCCCGGCATCAAGGTGACGAGCCGCGCGTTCGGCCGTGACCGCCGCGTGCCGATCACCAACCGATACGGCGGCTGAGCACCGAGCGCTGCCTCCTGCGACCGCACACCGGTCGCAGATCTCCAGCGAGCCGGCGCGGGCGCTCAAACGCGGGGCTCGCGCACCGCGATCGTCATGCGCGTCGTCGCGCACAGGCGGTCGGCGTCGTCACGGATCTCGACGTCCCACAGCCAGGTCGTTCTGCCTCTGTGGAACGGACGCGCGGTCGCGTGGATCGTGCCGTCGAGGATCGGTCGCAGGAAGCTGGTGCTGTTCGAGAGGCCCATCGCGTGCATGCCCTGCTCGTGCACGCCAAGGAACGTGCCCATCGACGCCAGCGACTCGGCGATCGAGGCGAAGACACCGCCGTGCACGAGCCCGAACGGCTGCTTGAGCTCCGGTCTGACCGGGACGGTGGCGGTGATCGAGCCGTCCTCGCCGACGTGCACGTCGTGCATGCCGATGAGCGCGTCGAACGTCGGGGGCTGCGGCACGGCGCTCACGGCGCGCAACGATAGAGCCAACCGGGTCGGCCGGGCGCCGCCGTCCTCTACGCTTGGAGGCAGTGAGCGGCCTGGAGACGCTTCCCCCCGACCAGCGCGCCGTCCTGCAGCTGATCCTCGCGCAGGGTCGCGGCTACGACGACCTCGCGACGACCCTCAAGCTCGACCCCACCGCGGTGCGGGAACGCGCGCACGCCGGCGCGGCCGCGCTGGTGGGCGGGCGGGACGACATGCTCGACGCCGCCACGCGCGGACGCGTGGTCGACTACCTGCTCGGCCAGCAGGACGAGGGCGAGCGGATCGTCACGTTCGCGGAGCTGGGCGACGCGCCGGATGCCCGCCGCTGGGCGCAGGCGCTGCGCGAGCGGCTCGCGGGCGTGGCGCGCGCGCCGCTCCCCGAGCTGCCGGCGGGCACCGCCGCGGCCGCTTCGCCGAACGGCAGCGCCGCACACGGCGCGACGGCGACCGCGGTGGCCGCCCCGGAGCGCCCGCCCGCGCTCGTCCCCACGCCGGCCCCGGCCGCCGCGCACGCGTCCGCCAGCGTCGGCGGCGAGCAGGCGCCGCCCCCGCAGCCTCCCCCGTCCGGTCCAGCGGCCCCAGGCGAACCGCGCCCCTCGCGCCTCGGCGGCGCGATCCTGATCGCCGGCGCCGCCGCGCTCGCGATCGTGCTGGCGATCGTGCTGATCGGCAACAGCGGCGGAGGCGGCAGCCCCTCAACCGCGGGCAACGCGGCGACGACGCAGGCGAGAGCCCAGGCGTCGACGAGCACGACCGGGACGACGACCGGGTCCAGCAGAGCTCCCGCGGCGAGACCGATCGCGGCCGCCGTACTCAGATCGCCCTCGGGCGGCAGCGCGATCGGCGCGGGGATCGTGCAGGCCGGCTCGAACGCCAGCCGCCTGCTCGCCGTCGAGGCGGCGAGACTCGCGCCGAACGGAACAGGCGACATCTACGCGATCTGGCTGCAGGGCAGCGCAGGCAACAGATTCATGGGCTTCGTCCCCAACCGCGTCGGCTCCGACGGCACCTTCACCGTCAGCGCGAGCCTCCCCAGAGGTCTCAGCCTCGCGAGCTACGCGACGCTGCTCGTCACGAGAGAGGGCACGACCGCCGTGCCGAGCGCGCCGGGCGCAGTCGTGCTCAGCGGACAGCTCAGATCGACGGGCTGAGCAGCCCGTCGAGCGCCGCGAGCGCGTCGCCGAGCTGCCTGCGCGCGGCGCGTCGGAACAGGAACGGAGCGAAGCGCGACCAGCCGTGCAGTTGCTGGCGCAGCTCGATCGCGACGCGCGTCGCCGCCCCGCCGTCCTGCGGCGCCAGCTCGATCGTCGTGACCGCCTCCGCGAGCAGCCGCTGGAACGGCGTGCCGGCCAGCTCCTGCTCCCAGCGCAGCCGCGTCGGCGGATCGCGCTCGAGCACTCGGAAGTCGGCTCGCACGCCTCTACCGGCGGCGGTGCCGAGCACCTGCGTGAAGCGCTCCTCCTCGACCGCCTCCATCCGCACGACGCGCGGCCACCAGCGCGCCTGGTGCCACGGGTCGGCGAGCAGCTCCCAGACCGCGTCCTGCGGCGCGGGGAGCGTGCGGTGGACGCGCGTCGTCGGCACGGGCCGAAGATTAGATCCCGCCGCCCGCTGGGTGGGCGGGTCCTCTCTCAGCCGGCGATGTTGCGCAGGTCGCGTATCAGCAGCAGGTGCTTGAGGTAGGTCGCCACCGCGGCGAGGTTCTCGAGCGTCTCGACGGCCTCTCTGCGCCGCTCGGGGTTGCGCGAGCGCAGCGCCGGCGCGAGGATCTGCTGCAGCAGCGCCGCCTCGCGGTCGGCGGACGTGCGAAAGACGCGCAGGTTGCGTCCGGCGACGCCGTAGCGCGCCAGCTCGGCGACAGCGCGCACGATCTCGCGCTCGGTCTCGTCGTAGTAGCGCGCACCCGCGCGCTGCTCGCCTCTGATGACGCCGAACTCCTCCAGCTCCTGCACGAGTCTGGGCGTCGCGCCCGTCTCCTCGACGACGTCCTCGAGCGCGTACACGGCGCCAGGGCCCCTGACCGCGACCGTGGTGCGCCGCAGGTGGCGAATGTCGGGTCTCTGCGAGCGCGCCTCCGCGCCACCGCCCATCTCGCCCTCGGTGCGGCCGCCGGCCAGCTCCTGGCGGATCACGCGCAGCGGCAGGAACTCGTCGCGCTGCAGGCGCAGGATCGTGCGCAGCCGCTGCACGTCGTTCTGCGTATAGAGGCGGTAGCCGCCCTGCGTGCGGCGCGGCGTCAGCAGCTTCTGATCCTCGAGGTAGCGGATCTTCGAGATCGAGATGTCGGGGAACTCCTGTCTGAGCGCCTTGCAGACGGCCCCGATCGTCAGCGACTTCTGGCGCGGGCGCGGCGGCGCCTGCTCCGCGAGAGGCTGCTCGACGCCGGTGTCGGGAGCGGAGGCCATGACGTCAGCGCGCAAGGTAGGCGAGCTTGTACTTGCCGATCTGCAGCTCGTCGCCGTCGTGCAGGCGGTGGGACTCGATCCGCGTGCGGTTCACGTAAGTGCCGTTGAGCGAGCCGCAGTCGTCGAGGTACCAGTCCTCGCCGCGGCGCACCAGCAGCGCGTGGTCGCGCGAGACGGTGACGTCGTCGAGGAACACGTCGCTGTCGGGGCGGCGGCCGATCGTCATGCGCTCGCCGTCGATCGCGAAGCTCTCCCCCGCGCGCCCGCCGCCGGAGCGGATCACCAGCGCGGCGCCGCGCGCGACGACCTGTTCGAGCTGGACCGGCTCGATCTCGCCGGTCTCGCCGATGCGGTACGTCGCCGTCGTCTCATGGCCGCCGCCGGCGCCTTCGATCGCGAGGAACGCGCCGCACTTCTGGCAGTAGTTGGCTCCGACGGCATTCGCGAAGCCGCATTCGGGGCAGTGGAGCGCCACGGGTCCTCCGGTGGGGCAGGTCCCCGCCGCTACGCCTCGTCGTCGGGGCTCGGGACGCGGCCCGCGAGGATGTTCGTGAGCTTCTCGACGTCGGCGCCGGAGAAGACCTCCTCGCCGCCTTCGTGCTTCTTGCGCAGGCGGTTGACGAGCTCGGCGCGCAGGATGTCGATCTTGCCGTGGAGGATGCGGCGCTTGTAGCTGATCTCGAGCTCCTCCTCGGTCAGCTGCTGGATGAGGTCCTTCAGCTCCTGATCGGTCAGGGAGCCGAGGTCCGGGAAGGTGTCCATCGTCACGCTGGGTCTCCGTTCCTCACTGGCGGGACGCGCGAGTATAGCCGCGCGCGACCGCAACCTCAACGTCAGGTTGAGGGTGCGGAGCCGCGCAGCGCGCGCCGGCCATCGCGCACGTAGAGCGCCGTCGCGCTCAGCGCGAGCGCGAGCCCGGCGCAGAGCAGGATCTCGCCGAGCGTCTGCAGGCCGCACAGCGGGAAGAACAGCCCCCCCATCACGGGCGCGACCGCGAGCCGGCCAAGCCAGTTGATGCGCAGGTCCAGCCCGTGGCGAAGCCCGTAGCGCCCGAGCGCGAGCATCAGCAGCTCGCGCGCCACGAGCACCGCGAGCAGCCACCGCGGCAGCAGGCAGAAGTGCCAGGTGACGACGACCCCGCCGATCACGAGCAGACGGTCGGTGACCGGGTCCATCAGTGCGCCGAGGCGGCTGTACTGTCCGGTGACGCGCGCGGCCATCCCGTCGGCGTAGTCCCCCCAGCCGATGACCGCGAACAGGATCGCCTGCGGCGCGCCGACGCCGTCGTCGCTGGAGAGCGCGACGACCAGGAAGACCGGGATCAGCGCGAGGCGCGCGAAGCCGATCGCGTTCGGGATCGTCCAGGGGTTGAGCGGCGCGCCCGCCGTCGTGGCGGGCGGCGGCGGGCCGGAGCGATCGAGCCCGAGCAGCCGCCGGAGCGTGAGCGGCCTCGCGGCTGCGCCGCCCTCAGGGCCGGACGCCTCGCCGCCTACGGGAGCGTCCGCCACAGCCCGAGCACCGCCTCCGCGGCCCCCTCGAGCGGCACGCCGCGCGTCTCGCGCCCGCGGCGCACCTGCAGCTCCAGCTCGCCCCCGGAGAGCGTGCGCTTGCCGACGGTGATGCGCAGCGGACAGCCGAGCAGCTCGGCGTCGGCGAACTTCTGGCCGGGGCCGAGGTCGCGGTCGTCGTAGAGCACCTCGGCGCCGAGCGCCTGCAGCTCCTCGTAGAGGCGGTCGGCGTACGCCAGCTCCTCGCTGCCGGCTCTGCCGAGCGAGACCAGCTCCAGGGCGAAGGGGGCAAGCGCGCGCGGCCACGCGATCCCCGCCTCGTCGGCCTGCTGCTCGGCGGCCGCGGCGGCGATCCGCGCCGGGCCGATCCCGTAGGAGCCCATCACGATCGGTCTCGCGGCGCCGCTCTCGTCGAGGTAGGTCGCGCCGAGCGGCTCGGAGTAGCGCGTGCCGAGCTTGAAGATGTTCGCCAGCTCGATCGCGGACTCGATCCGGATCGCGTGGCCGTTCACCGTGTCGCCCGCCTCGACAGCGCGCACGTCGGCGCGCTCGAATGCGAAGTCGCGGCCCGGCTCGACCCCGCGCAGGTGGAAGTCGGCGCGGTTGGCGCCCGTCACGTAGCCGCCGTCGGCGACGGCGGCATCGAGCAGCACCGGAGCGTTCGCGCCGACCGGGCCGATGAAGCCGGCGGGCCCGATCTTCTGCGCGAACTCGTCGGGCTGCGCCGGGCGGCAGTCGGCGCCGAGCGCGTTGCGCAGCTTGATCTCGTTGACGCGGTGGTCGCCGCGCACCACCGCGAGCACGAGCCCGCGGCCGTCGACGACGACCGGGTATGCCTTCAGCAGCGCGCCGGGCGGGACGCCGAGGTTCCCGGCGACCTCCTCGACGGTCGTCAGGCCCGGGGTGTGGACGTCCAGCGGCGCGTCGAGCGGGACGGGGAGCTGCACCGGCTGCGGCGCGGCGCTCGCGACCTCGACGTTCGCCGCGTAGCCGGGCGCGAGCGCGACCTCGTCCTCGCCCGCCGCGCACGGCGCCATGTACTCGTGCGCGCCGGAGCCGCCCATCATCCCGACGTCGGACTCGACGCGATACCACTCCAGCCCGCAGCGGTCGAAGATGCGGTCGTAGGCGACGACGTGCTTGGCGTAGGAGGCGTCGAGGCCCTCCTCGTCGCGGTCGAAGCTGTAGGAGTCCTTCATGACGAACTCGCGCGTGCGCAGGACACCGGCACGCGGGCGCGGCTCGTCGCGCTCCTTGGTCTGCAGGTGGTAGAGGATCAGCGGCAGGTCGCGGTACGAGCGCACGACCTGCGCGACGTGCGTCGTGACGATCTCCTCGTGCGTCATCGCGAGCACCATGTCGGCGCCCTTGCGGTCCTGCAGCTTGAGCAGCTCGACGATGCCGTAGCGGCCCGAGCGCTTCCACGGATCGGCCGGGTTGAGGACCGGCATCAGCATCTCCTGCCCGCCGATCGCATCCATCTCCTCGCGCAGGATCGCCTCGACCTTGCGCTCGATCCGCCGGCCCGCCGGCATCCAGGTCCACAGGCCGGCGCCCAGCTGGCGCACCAGCCCGGCGCGGACCATCAGCTTGTGCGAGATCGCCTCCGCGTCCGCGGGGGCCTGCTTCTCGGTCGGGAGCAGGTAGGTCGAGAGGCGCGTCATGGCGCGCGAAGTATGTCGGGTTCGCGCTAGGACCGCCGCATGCGGCGGTCTGCCCGCGCGGTCACCTGAACAGCGCTCTGTTCGCCAGCAGCACGTCGAACACCGGCCGCGGCAGGCCGTGGACGTCGAGGATCGCCGAGTCCCAGCGGTTCGTCGCCGGGGGCGCGAACCACTGGTAGAGGTAGACGCGGTCGATCTTGCTGCGGTAGCGGTTGGCCTGCGCGAAGATCGCCTGCATCGCTCTCTTCTGGCGCGCGAGCGAGGGGCGGAAGGACTGGCGCGCGTTCTGCGGCTGGAAGCGGTAGAGGCCGGCCGTCTCGGTCAGCCATATCTTCCCAGGCAGCAGCTTCGCAGCTCTGCGCATCGAGCTGCTGGCGTCCTTCACGAAGCGGTTCGTGTCGGTGTAGTTGTGCAGGCCCCAGATGTGCGGCGTCGGGACGTGTCTCGCCGCGAACGCTCTCAGCAGCTGCTGGATGTAGCTGCCCATGTTCGGCAGGTCCTGGATGTCGCCGCCGAGCAAGGTGCAGCCCGCGCAGCTCGCCTTCGCGAGCTGGTAGTAGGCGACGACCGCCGCGGGGCTGCCGGACGTCGGCTGCGTGAGGTTGTTGACCTCGTTCCACGGCTGGTAGATGCGCACCCACGGGTAGCGCTTGCGGAAGGCGACGAAATCGCGCTTGTAGGTCGCGGAGCTGACGAGCTTGCAGCCCCGCGCGCGGCCGACGTTCGGGCACTTCATCCCGACCGGGGGGTTGAAGGCGACGACGACCTCCATGCCGGCGGCGTGCGCGGCTCTCATCCACTCGTCGACCAGCGCGCGCTGCTTGAAGACCGAGTCGATCGGCGTGATGTAGCGCGTGCGCTTCGGCGCGAGCTGCAGGAAGTAGGGGTTCGAGAAGAGGTCCGGGCTCTGGTCGGCGACCCCGACGACGTAGGCGCCGCTCGTCGCGGGCGCGAGCAGGGCGGTGCTCGCGCAGGCGAGCACGGCGAGGACGAGCATGCGCATGCGGCGGGGGATCACGTCGTCGGTTCCTTTCTCGGCGAGGCGCGGATCCCCTGCGGGGAATCGCGAGGCGCGCGGGACTGTAGCGGCGGCCGCAGCAGCGGGGCGGTCCCTTCGTGAACCCGGCGCACCGGCGCGAGTTGCGCGCCCCGCGATCTCGCGGTCAGGCGCTGGCCTCCAGCAGCAGCGCGGCCACACCCTCGGGGTCGTCGCTCATCGGGATGTGGCCGCAGCCGGGGAGCGGCACGTGCCGCGCCTGCGGCAGCGCCGCGCGCGCCCGCACGGCCTGGCGCGGGATCAGCAGCCGGTCGCGCGTGCCCCAGCCGATCGTGACGGGCACCTCCAGTTCCCCGCCGCGCTCGAAGACGTAGGCGCGCGTGAGCGGCAGCGCCGCCTCCCACCCCGGCGCGCGCGCCAGCGTCGCGAGGTCGGCGATCGCCTCATCCGGGTCGCGCCGCGCCGGACGGCCGTACATCAGGCCGATCGTCGCCTGGCGGCCGGCGGGCGAGCGCAGCAGCGCGCTCATCGGCCGCGCGAGCCGCGTCGCCGAGAAATGGCTGACCCGCAGCATCGTGCGCCCCCAGCGCGCCTCGCCGGGGCTCCAGAAGCCGATCGGCGAGAGCGCCGCCGCCGAGGCGACGACGCCCATCCGCGCCAGCTCGAGCGCGATCCCGCCGCCGAGCGAGTTGCCGGCGACGTGCGGGCGCTCGATCCCCAGCTCGCGCCACCACGTCGTCAGCGCCCGCGCAAGCGCGAGCACCGTCGGCGGCTCGTCGAGCACGGGCGAGTCGCCGAAGCCCGGCAGGTCGACCGCGAGCACCTCGCGCTTGCGCGCCAGCAGCGGCACGACCGGCTTCCACACGCCGCGGCGCGAGCCGATCCCGTGGATCAGGACGAGCGGCGGCCCGGCGCCGGAACGGTCGTAAGCGAGCGTCATCGGGCGCGAGCGTAGCGGCGTGCCGCCGGGCGCGCGCCGGGTCAGGCCAGCTCGTCCTCGATCCGCGCCGGCGCCGCCTCGGCCGCCTCGGTCGCGGACGCTCGCCACTGGAGCGCCGCGGGCACGCCCGCCGCGGTCAGGCGACCGGTGCTGGCAGCTGCTGGCACCGGCTCAGGTGCGCGTGAAGCGCCGACCGGCGGTCGGCGAGGCAGCCTCGTCGAGGCGCGCGCGCTCGGCGACGGTCTCCAGCAGCGCGCCGGACATCTCGTCGGCCTGCTCGGCCTGCTTGGCCTTCTCGAGCGCGGCGAGGCGCTCGGGCGTCATCTCGCCCGCGTTCTCGTCCTCGATCGCTGCCAGCCACGCCGCGCCCTCGGCGGCCTCGTGCGCATCGACCGCGATCCGCTTCGCGCCCGAGCCGACGTACTTGTCGATCTCCTCGAACAGCGTCTCGACGAGCTGCTCGGTCGGGACCTTGCGCAGCGCTCTGCCGCGGCTGAAGATCAGCCCCTCGTTCTTCGCTCCGGTGATGCCGAAGTCGGCGTGCGAGGCCTCGCCGATGCCGTTCACGGCGCAGCCGAGCACGGCCACCTCGATCGGCTCCTCGTATGCCTCCAGGCGCTTCTCGATGTCAGCCACCACGGTGTCCATGTCGAACTGCAGCCGTCCGCACGTCGGGCAGGCGATCAGCACCGGCCCGCGCTCGCGCAGCTGGAGCGCCTTGAGGATCTCCCACGCGACCTTGACCTCCTCCTCGGCGTGGAAGGTCGACAGGGAGATGCGGATGGTGTCGCCGATCCCGTCGGCGAGCAGCGTCCCGAGCCCGACGGCGCTCTTGAGCGAGCCCGACCACTTCGTGCCCGCCTCGGTGATGCCGAGGTGCAGGGGGTACGGGATGCGCTGCGACAGCATGCGGTTCGACGCGATCGTGTTGGGCACATTCGTCGACTTGATCGAGACCTTGAAGTTCTCGAACTCCAACCGCTCCATCAGCTCGACGAACTCGACCGCCGCCGTCACCAGCGCCTCGACGCTGTTCTCCCGCTCCAGCGCGTGCAGATGCTTGGGCAGCGAGCCGGAGTTGACGCCGATCCGCAGCGGCGTGCCGAGCGCGCTTGCGCGCGCCACCACCTCCGCGACCTTGTCCGGGCCGCCGATGTTGCCCGGGTTCAGGCGCACGCAGTGCGCGCCGGCGTCGAGCGCCTTCAGCGCGAGCGTGTGGTTGAAGTGGATGTCGGCGATCACGGGGATCGGCGACTCGCGCACGATCGTCTTCAACGCCTCGACGTCCTGCTCGCGCGGCACCGCGCAGCGCACGATGTCCGCACCGGCCTCCGCGACGCGCCGGATCTGCGCCATCGTCGCCGCCAGATCGGCCGTCTCCGTCTTCGTCATCGTCTGCACGGCGACGGGCGCGCCGCCGCCCACCGGCACGGAGCCGACGAGGATCTGCCGCGAGGACGCCATGCAAAAAGTGTAGAGCGAGCCGCCGGCGAGGCGCCGATCGGGCGGGCGGCGGCGAGCACGCACGCCGGGCCGCTGCAGGCGGACGGGGCCGCCGGCACCGACCGCAGCGGGCCGGGCCCTAGCCGGCGTACAGCGCCTCGATCTGCGCCCCGTACTTCTCGCCGATCGGCTTGCGCTTGAGCTTCATCGTCGGCGTCAGCTCCTCGCCGCCGGGCAGCCAGTCGCCCGCGACGAGCGCGAAGCGCTTGATCTGCTCGACGCGCGCGAGCTTTGCGTTCGCCGCGTCGACGCCCGCCTGCACCGCCGCGCGCATGCGCTCCTCGCCCGCCAGCGTCGCGAGGTCGTGCGGCTCGGGGATCCCCTCGCGCGCCGCCCACATCGGCGCGAAGTCGGCGTCCAGCACGATCAGCGCGACGTTGTAGGGGCGGCGGTCGCCGATCGCGATCGCCTGGCCGATCAGCGGCGAGGCCGCCTTCAGCGTCGCCTCGATGTTCGCCGGCGACATGTTCTTCCCGGCGGCGTTGATGATCAGCTCCTTCTTGCGGTCGATCAACGTGACGTAGCCGTCCTCGTCGATCGTCGCGACGTCGCCGGTGCGCAGCCAGCCGTCGGCGCCGAGCGCCTCCGCCGTCTGCTCGGGGCGGTTGCGGTAGCCGCGCATCACGCAGGCGCCGCGCACGAGCAGCTCGCCGTCCTCGGCGAGTCTCAGCTCGACGCCCGGGGTCGCCTGCCCGACCGTCCCGATCCGCACCGCGCCGGGGCGGTTGCAGGCGCCCGCGCCGCACGTCTCCGACATCCCCCACAGCTCCGCCAGCTCGATCCCGATCGCGTGGAAGAACTCGATCACCTCGGGCGGCGTCGGGGCCGCGCCGACGTTCACCGTGACGACCCCGTCGAGGCCGAGCATCGTGCGCAGGCCGCTGAACATCTGCTCGTCGGCCGCCCGCACGGCCGCCGCCAGGTCGTCGGGCACGAGCTCGCCGCGCTGGCGCAGGCGCACTGCCTCGGTCGCGGCCGCGAGCGCCGCATGGACCCTCGCGCGCGCCTCCTCCGGCTGGGCGCCGAGCATCGTCTCCAGCCCGGCCTTCAGCTTCTCCCACACGCGCGGGACGGCGAAGAACCACGTCGGGTGCACCTGCGGCAGCAGCTCGACGATGCGGCGCGGATCGGGGCAGATCGTGACCGTCCCGGCGTAGACGAGCGGGATGTAGTGGTGCGCGTTGCGCTCGGCGATGTGCGCGGCCGGCAGCCACGAGATCACCTTCGCCCCGAGTGGCAGCTCGATGATCTCCTGCACGGTGCGCACCGCGCCGAAGATGCTCGCGTGGGTCAGCTCGACGCCCTTCGGCGGCCCGGTCGTGCCGGAGGTGTAGATGAGCGTGGCGACATCGTCTGCGGAGACGGCGGCGAGCGCGGCGTCGAGGTCGCAGTCCGACGCGCGGCCTGTGGCCTCGACGTCGGCGAGCGCCAGCGTGCCCTCGGACGCCTCGCCGTCCACGACGACGACGCGCTCGAGCGCCGGCAGCTGCCGCTTCGCCTCCAGCAGGACCGGCAGGTGCGCCTGCTCGACGATCGCCACACGCGCGCTCGCGTCGCCGATCACGTAGGCGACCTGCTCAGCGGTGAACGTCTGGTAGATCGAGAACGGCGTGGCGCCGAGCATGACCGCGGCGAGGTCGCAGAGCTGGAACTCAGGCCGGTTGCCCAGCATCAGCGCGACCGTGTCGCCTCGCCCGATGCCGAGGCCGGCGAGCCCGCGCGCGAGCGCGTCGACGCGCTCGCGCACCCGCGCCCACGTCAGGCAGACGTCGTCGTCCAGCGTGCGCACCGCCACGATGCCCGGATGCGCGGCGGCGGTGCGCCGCAGCGCCTCGCCGAGCGTCGCGGCGTCGACCGCCGCGGGGGTCGCGTCGGGTGAGACGGTGCTGCCCTCCATCTGCGCTCCTCGGGTCGTTCGGCTGGCCGGCCAGCCTGACGATACCGCTCGCTCGCCGGCGTCAGATGCGCCCGAGGTCGTTCGAGAAGCCGACGACGAACAGCATGAAGACGAGCGCGAAGCCGATCGCGCTCGCGCCCTCGATGACCGAGAACGGGATCTGGCGCCCGCGCACCTTCTCGGCGAGCGCCCAGAAGATGTGCCCGCCGTCGAGCGGCAGGAACGGGAACAGGTTGATGATCGCGAGCGAGAGCGAGATCAGCGCGAGGATCTCCAGCGCCTGCGTCGCGTTCGACGCGACCGCCTGCTGGGTGACGTGGTAGGCGCCGACGACGCTGCCGACCTGCTTGCGGTCTCTCGCCTGGAAGAGGTGCGTGAAGACGGTGAGCGTCTGGGTCGTGACGTTCCACATGCCGGTCACGCTCTCGCCGGCGGCGGCGGCGGGCCCGTACGTGCGGTGGTGCTCGTCGTAGGTGAAGCCGAGGCGCATGTAGCCGATGCCGGGGGTCGAGTCGTAGCGCGGCCGGATGTCGAACGCGAGGCGTCTGCCAGCCCGCACCACGACGACGTGCGCGGGCGTCGTAGCCGCGCATCCCGCCACCGCCGGTCTCTCCGCGCACGTGTGCCGTCTCACCGCCGCCGAGATGCGCGTGAGGTCGCCGCTCACGCCGTCGACGGAGACGATCCGGTCACCCGGCTGCAGGTAGCGCGCGGCGGGCTGCCCCAGTCTGTCCGAGGAGACCTGATGGGTCGGGACGTACGTGCCGTTCGCGAGCACCACCCCCCACAAGATCAGGAACGCCACCAGCACGTTCACCGCCGGCCCCGCGGCGATCACGACGACCCGCTTCCACACCGGCTGTCTGTAATAGGCCCGCACGGCGACGTCGTCGGCGAACTCCTCGCGCGGGTTCATACCGGTGATCTTCACGTAGCCGCCCGCCGGGATCGGGCCGATCGCGTACTCGGTCTCGCCGCGTCTCCACGCCACGAGCGGTCTGCCGAAGAACAGGCTGAAGCGCTCGACGCGCATCCCGACCGCCTTCGCCGCGGCGAAGTGGCCTGCCTCGTGCAGCACGATCAGCACGACGAAGCCGAGGAACGCGAGGAGCCAGCTCACGTCGCCGCCGCCCGCTCGTCGACCGCCTCCGCAGCAGCCGCACGCGCCTCGCGGTCGGCCGCGTAGAGCGTCTGGAAGGCGTGGATCCGCCCGCTCGGAACGTCCTGCAGCGTGCGTGCGATCACCTCCGCGATCTCCTGGAAGCGCAGCCGGCCGTTCAGGAACGCGTGCACGGCGACCTCGTTGGCAGCGTTGAGGATGCAGGGCGCCGTTCCTCCGGCCTCCCCCGCCTCGCGCGCGAGCCGCAGGCACGGGAACGTGTCGAGGTCGGGCGCTTCGAACGTGAGCTGGCCGAGCGCCGGCAGATCGAGCGGCGCGACGGGCAGCTCGACGCGCTCGGGGTGGTGGAGCGCATAGGCGATCGGCACCCGCATGTCCGGGTAGCCGAGGTGCGCGAGCGTCGCGCCGTCGCACAGCTGGATCAGGCTGTGGACGATCGACCGCGGGTGCACGACGACGTCGATCCGCTCGTACGGCGTGCCGAACAGGTGGTGCGCCTCGATCAGCTCCAAGCCCTTGTTCATCAGCGTGGCGGAGTCGATCGTGATCTTGCCGCCCATCGCCCAGGTCGGGTGCGCGAGCGCCTGCTCGACGGTGACCTCGCGCAGCTCGGCGGCGGAGCGGCCGCGGAACGGACCGCCGGAGGCCGTGAGGATCAGCCTCTCGACGGTGCCGGCCCGCTCGCCCGCGAGCAGCTGGTGGATCGCCGAATGCTCGGAGTCGACCGGAACGATCTGCGCGCCGGTCGCCTCGGCGAGCTGCGTCACCAGCTCGCCACCGACGACGAGCGACTCCTTGTTGGCGAGCGCCAGGTCGATCCCCTCGCCGAGCGCGGCGACCGTCGGCCCCAGGCCGGCCGAGCCGACGAGCGCGTTGAGGACCAGGTCGGCCTCGCTCTCGACGACGAGCCGCACGAGCCCCTCGGCGCCGGCGAGCACCTCCCCGTCCGTCCACGCCTCCGCGGCGCGCGCGGCGGCGTGCTCGTTCGCGAGCGCGATCCGCGCGACGCCCAGCTCGCGCGCCTGTGCGAGCAGCGCGTCGGTCGAGGACTCGGCCGAGAGCCCGGCGACCTCCAGCTCGCCGCCCGCCCGCGCGATCACGTCGAGCGCCTGCGTGCCGATCGAGCCCGTCGAGCCGAGGATGAGGATCCGGCGGGGCATGGGCCCTGGATTCTAGGCGCGCGCCTTTGCGCAGCCTCAAGCGGCCGGCCGCGCTCCGTGCACCTCCTGCGGACGAGCGCCCCGGCGCCGCCTCGCGCGCCTGCTGGGTGAAGCGCCTCGCGCCGCTCTTGCTGGTCGGCGTCGCGCGGCACTGGTGCTCGCGCGCGCCGCGGCCAACCATCTCTCGCTCAGCCAACGGTTCTTCAGACCACCCGTGACCTCGCTTGAACCCTGATTCTCGCTCTCATCGACCGTCAGGTGCCCCGCCACTCTCGAAGGCAGCTTTCACAGTGCGACGTTCGTGAAGCTCCCAGGCCGTCGCCGGCGGCCCCGCTACGCCAGCGCGTGCCAGACGTAGTAGCCGACCACCGCGGCGAACAGCGCCGCGTCCACACGGTCGAGTGCGCCCCCGTGGGCTCCGAACGCTCTGCCGGAGTCCTTGATGCCGACGTCGCGCTTGACGAAGGACTCGAACAGGTCGCCGATCGGGGCGGCGATCGCGACGCCGAGGCCGAGCAGCAGCGCGTTCGCGGTCGAGAGCCAGTCCTGGTAAAGGCCGGCGACCCACACGGCGGCGACCGCGGTCAGCAGCCCGATCGCGAGCCCCTCGACCGTCTTGTTCGGCGAGATGCGCGGCGCGAGCGGGCGGCGGCCGAACCAGCGCCCGCCGAAGTAGGCGCCGGTGTCGCCGACGAAGGTGCCGACGAGCACGTCGATCACGATCGCGTTGCCGTGCGGCAGCCCGCGCAGCAGCACGGCGTGTGCGAGCGCGAAGCCGATCCAGTAGACGCCGAGCAGCGTGCTCGCCATCGCCAGCGACGCCTGGTCGCGGCTCGGGCCCCACGCCGTCAGCGCGAACAGCACCGGCACGACCGCCGCCGCCGCCAGCAGGATCTGGAACTGCGAGCCGTAGAGCGCCGCCGCGAGCAGGGCGGCGAGCGCCAGGAAGCCGGCCAGTCGGACCGGTCTCACCGCTCTCAGCAGCTCGTAGAGCTCGTGCAGGCACACGCAGCCGATCGCGAACAGCGCCAGCGCCCAGACGATCCCGCCGGCCGCGTTGACGAGGATCACCGCGAGCGCGGCGGGAACGGCCACGACGATGCGCGCGCCGAGGTCCGATCCGCCGTTGCGTCGCGCCAGCCGCCGCGCGCGCCGCGCGCTCGGCGGCGGACGCCGGCGGGCGCGCGGAGGGGTGCTCACGCCGTCCGCCCCCCGAAGCGCCGCTGCCGCGTCGCGTACTCCGCGAGCGCTGCCTCGAACGAGGCGCGGTCGAAGTCCGGCCACAGCTCCTCGCGCGAGACGAACTCGGAGTAGGCCGTCTGCCACAGCAGATAGTTCGACAGCCGCTGCTCGCCGCTCGTGCGGATCACGAGCTCCGGGTCGTGCATGTCGGGCGCGTAGAGGTGGGCGCGGAACTCCTCCTCGCTCGTCCCCGTGAACGAACGCGCCGCATCGACGATCTCCGCGCGCCCGCCGTAGTTGAACGGGATGAAGAAGGTGATGCGTTTGTTGCCCGCGGTCAGCTCCTCCGCCCACTCCATCCGATTGACGATCTCCTCCGGCATCGGCGCGCCGCGCCGTCCGATGAAGCGCAGCCGCACGCCCTCCTCGTGCAGCTCGGGCGTCTCGCGGTCGATGTACTCGGCGAACATCCGCACGAGCGCCTTGACCTCCTGGATGGAGCGCGACCAGTTCTCGGTCGAGAACGCGTAGATCGTCAGCTCCTCGACCCCCAGCGCCACGGCATCCCTCAGTCGGGCCTTGACGTTCTCCGCCCCGGCGCGGTGCCCGTCGGTGACGGAGAGCCCGCGCTGCTCGGCCCAACGGCCGTTGCCGTCGGTGATGATGGCGACGTAGCGCGCGCGCCCGTCCTCGTCGGACTCGGCCACGGCTCGCGTCAGACCTCGAGGATCTCTTCCTCTTTGTGCTTCAGCAGCCCGTCGAGCTCGGCGACCTTCTCGTCGGTCAGTCTCTGAAGCCCCCCCTCGGCGCGGTGCTCGTCGTCGGCGCCGGCCTCGCCGGCGTCGCGCAGCTCGCGCAGGTCGTGCATCACGTCGCGGCGGATGTTGCGGATCGCGACGCGCCCCTCCTCGGCGATCCCGCGCACGACCTTGACGAGCTGCTTGCGGCGCTCCTCGGTCAGCTCGGGGATCGAGAGGCGGATCAGGTTGCCGTCGTTGCTCGGCGTCAAGCCGACGTCGGACTCGAGGATCGATCTCTCGATCGCCTTGATCGAGCTCTTGTCGTACGGCTGGATCGACAAGAGGCGCGCTTCCGGCGCGGCGATCGTCGCGAGCTGTCTGAGCGGCGTCTGGGCGCCGTAGTAGTCGACCACGATGCGGTCGAGCAGCGCGGGCGTCGCGCGCCCGGTGCGCACGGAGCCGAACTCGTGGCGGGTGGACTCGACCGACTTCGTCATGCGCTCGCGCGCGTCTGCCAGCAGCTCTTCGATCATGACCTCACCAGGGTTCCGACGCGGTCCCCGCACACTATCCGGTCGATGTTGCGCTCGTCGTTCATGTCGAAGACGACGATGGGAAGTCCGTTCTCCATGCACAGGGTCAGCGCGGTCGTGTCCATCACGCGCAGCCGGCGCTCGACCGCCTCCATGTGGCTGATCTCGGGGATGAACTCCGCCCTCGGGTCGAGCGCCGGGTCGGCGCTGTAGACGCCCTCGACGCCGTTCTTGGCCATCAGGATCACCTCGGCGTGCATCTCGGTCGCGCGCAGCGCCGCCGCCGTGTCGGTCGTGAAGAACGGGTTGCCGGTGCCGGCCGCGAAGATCACGACGCGCCCCTTCTCCAGATGGCGCATCGCGCGCCGGCGGATGTAGGGCTCCGCGACCTCGGAGACGGCGATCGCCGAGAGCACGCGCGTCGGGCAGCCGTCCTTCTCGAGTGCGTCCTGGAGCGGCAGGGCGTTCAGGAGCGTCGCGAGCATGCCCATGTAGTCGCCGGTGGCGCGGTCCATCCCGGCGGCGGAGCCGGACACGCCGCGGAAGATGTTGCCGGCGCCGACGACGACGCAAACCTCGACGCCGCGCTCCCGCACGCGCGCGATCTGCTGCGCGATCGCCCGGATGCGCTCTGGATCGGCGCCGTACTCCTGGCTGCCGAGCAGCGCCTCGCCCGAGAGCTTGAGCATGATCCGCGTGAACGCGGGCGCCGCGCCCTCCGCCGATGCGGTGGGTGCGGGTGCAGCGGCCGGTTCGGGATCAGTCGCCAACGGCGAACCGCGTGAAGCGGCGGATGACGATGTTCTCGCCCGTTCTGGCGGCGAGCGCGGCGCGGATCTCCTCGATCGTGCGGCCCTCGTACTTCTCGCCGTTGACGTGCGCCTGCTTGAGCAGGACGACCTCCTTGAGCCAGGCGTCGACCTTGCCTCTGACGATGTTGGGACGGATGTTGTCCGGCTTGTCGGCGAACTGCTCCTCGGCGATGCGCGTCTCGCGCTCGACGTCCTCGGCCGGCACGCCGTCCTCGTCGACGGCGACGGGCGCGGCCGCCGCGACGTGCAGCGCGAGGTCGCGCGCGAACGCGACGAAGTCCTCGTTGCGGGCGACGAAGTCGGTCTCGCAGTCGACCTCGACGAGCACGCCGATCTTGCCGTTGGCGTGGATGTAGGACTGCACGGTGCCCTCGGTGGCCGCGCGCTCGCCGCGCTTCTCGGCCTTCGCGATGCCCTTCACGCGCAGCGCCTCGATCGCCTTCTCGATGTCGCCGTCCGCCTCGACGAGCGCCTTCTTGCACTCCATCATCCCCGCGCCGGTGCGCTCGCGCAGGGCCTTCACGTCTTGGGCGGTGATGCTCATGTGGTGGGCTCCCCCCCGGAGCCGGAGTCGTCGGTCGTCGTGGTCTCGGTCTGCTCGGCCGGCGCGGCGGGCGCCTCCTCGGCCGGCGGCTGCGGCGCGGATCCGGCGGCCGCCGGCGCAGCCTCGGCCGGCGCCTCCGTCGCAGCGGGCGCGGCCACGCTCGCCGCGGACGGCTGCGGCGCGGCGGCGGCCGCGGCCTGCTGCGCCTGGGCGGCAGCGGCCTGCTCGGCGGCGCGCTTGGCCTCCTCGGCCTCCCGGCGCGCCTGCTCCTCCGCCTCGCGCTTCGCGGCCTCCTCGGCCTCGCGCTTGGCCTGCTCCTCCGCCTCGCGCTTCGCACGCGCCTCGGCCTCGATGCGGGCCTTCTCCTCGGCCTCCTTGCGCGCGCGCTCCTCCTCCTCGCGGAAGATGCGATTGCCCTCGCCGATGACGGCGCCGAGCGCTCCCGCGACCACGGCGCAGGAGCGGATCGCGTCGTCGTTGCCGGGGATCACGAAGTCGATCCCGTCGGGGTCGCAGTTCGTGTCGACCAGGCCGATGATCGGGATCCGCAGGCGCTGCGCTTCCCTGACCGCGATCGCCTCGGTCTTGAGGTCGATCACGAACATCGCGTCGGGCACGCGCTGCATGTTCTTGACGCCGCCGAGGTTCGCCTGCAGCTTCGCGAGGTCGGCCTGCGCGGCCATCCGCTCGCGCGTGGGCAGCAGCGCGAGCTGGCCCTCGGACTCGTAGCGCTCGAGGTCGTGGAGCCGTCTGATGCGCCCGCTGATCGTCCCGAAGTTCGTCAGCAGCCCGCCGAGCCAGCGGTGGTTGACGTAGGGCATGCCGGCCGCCTCGGCCGAGTCCTTGATCGCGTCGCGCGCCTGCTTCTTGGTGCCGACGAACAGCACGGTCCCGCCGCGGTGGGCGAGCGCGGAGGCGAACTCGCGCGCCTCCTGCAGCAGCTCGTCGGTCTGCAAGAGGTCGATGATGTAGATGCCGGCGCGCTCGCCGAAGATGAAGCGGCGCATCTTCGGGTTCCAGCGGCGCGTCTGGTGGCCGAAGTGGACGCCGGCCTCCAGCAGCTCCTTGATTCCAGCCTGAGCCACGGTGTGCTCCCTTGTTCCTTGTGGTGCGGATGCCCGGCCGGAGGCGTCGCGATCCCGGCGCATCGGCTGCGCCGGGCAGGGCCGCGAGCCCCGGATCGACCGGGGTAGACGATGGATTCGCCGGGATTCTAGACGGTCCGCGGCTCCGCCTCGGCGTGCAGCCGGTCGAGCACGCCCTGCAGGTCCGGCGGCAGCGGCGAGCTGACGTCGATCGCCTCGCCCGTGACCGGATGCACGAAGGCGAGCCGGGCGGCATGGAGGAACTGGCGGGTGAGGCCCAGCGCAGCCCCCGCCGCGCCTGGGCTGCTCGCCGACCCGTACTCCGGATCCCCGGCGACCGGATGCCCGATCGCCTGCAGGTGGACGCGGATCTGGTGCGTGCGGCCCGTCTCGAGCGTCACGCGCAGCAGCGCGAAGCCGGCGAGCGCCCGCTCCAGCTCGAAGTGCGTGCGCGCCGCGCGGGGACTGTCCGTGTCGGTCGACATGCGCGTACGCACGCGGCGGTCGCGGCCGATCGGCGCGTCGATCGTGCCGCTGCGCGCGGGCGGGCAGCCCTCGACGAGCGCGAGGTACTCGCGCCGCAGCTCGCGCCTGCGGATCAGCTCCTGCAGCGCGCGATGGACCGCCTCCGACTTCGCGATCACGAGCAGGCCGGAGGTGTCCTTGTCGAGCCGGTGCACGATCCCCGCGCGCGCCGGGTCCTCGCCGCCCGCGGCGCGGCCGGCGAGCGCCTGCGCGAGCGTCGCGCCGCGGTGCCCGCGCGCCGGGTGCACGACGACGCCGGCCGGCTTGTCGGCGATCAGCAGGTGCTCGTCCTCGAAGGCGACCGCGAACGGGACCTCGCCCGCCGTCGGCTCGGCCGCCGGGACGGCGCCGGGCGCGACCTCGACCCGCTCGCCCGCCGCGACGCGATGGCGCTTCGGACGCATCGCGCCGTCGACCGTCACGCGGCCCTCGTCGATCGCGCGCTGCGCCGCGCTGCGGGATCCGATCCCGCCCAGCCGCGCCAGCAGCAGGTCGAGCCGTTCCCCGGCGTCGGCGGCGCCGACGTCAATCCGCAGGGGCTCGGCCACCGCGCTCGAGCACGAGCACGAGCGCCACGACGCCGCACGTGATGCACATGTCCGCGATGTTGAAGGCCGGCCAGTGCGGGACGTGGATGAAGTCGGTCACGTAGCCGCGGGCGACGCGGTCGAGCAGGTTGCCGAGCGCGCCGCCGAGCACGAGGCCGGTCGGCAGCCACAGCAGCGGGCGCTCGGCATGGCGCGCGAAGTAGACGACGAGCAGCGCGAGCGCCGAGAAGGTCACGACGAGCACGAGCACGCCGCCCTTGCCGAGGAACCCGAACGCGACGCCTCTGTTGTGGACGTCGACGAACGACAGCGGCCCGATCACGTCCTCGCGGCCGCCGGCGGCGATCGAGGAGCGCACGAGCGCCTTGGTCGCCTGGTCGACGGTCAGCACGAGCACCACGACGAGCCCGGCGAGCCCCCAGCGGCCCGCGCGGGCGTGCGCCGATGCCGGTGCCGCGCTGACGCCCGTCACCCCATCAGCCTCGGATGAGCGAGACGACGAGCTGCCAGACGACGAACAGGACGAACGTCGCGACCATCGGGCTGAGGTCGAGCGGGCCCATCATCGGCAGGAAGCGGCGGAAGACGCGCAGGTAGGGCTCGACGACCTGCCGCAGGAACTCCACGATCGCGTTCCACCAGCGCGAGTACGGCGGCCGGATCCCGACCGAGTACATGATGCTGATGACGACGTAGGCGAAGATGCAGATCAGGTAGACGGTGAACAGCGCGTCGACGTAGCGGGCGATGTCGCTGCGCGCGGTGGCGAGCACGATCACCGCGGCGCTCACCGTCTCGCCCCGTGCACGGCGGCGTCGGCCGCCGCCTGGAAGGCCGCGCGCAGCCCGCCGTCCTCGAGCGCCGCCAGCCCCCGCGCGGTGACGCCGCCCGGTGACGTGACCGCGCGGCGCAGCGCGAGCGTGTCGAAGCCGCGCGCGGCGAGCAGCGCCGCGGAGCCCTCGGTCGTCGCGGTCGCCAGCTCGACCGCCATCGCCGGCGGCATCCCGAGCCGCACGGCGGCGTCGACCTGCGCCTCGATGAACAGCGCGACGTATGCGGGGCCGACGCCCTGGATCGCCGTCGCCACCTCGATCAGCCTCTCGGGGACCTCGACCACCGTCGCGACGCGTGCCAGCAGCTCGACCAGCTCGTCGTCGCGGTCGCTCTCGGCAGCCATGCAGATCACGCCTCTGCCGATCTCGACGGCGACGTTCGGCATCAGGCGCACGACCGCCTTCGCGCGCGGGTACGCCCGGCGAATGGCATCGAGAGGGACGCCCGCGAGGATGCTGACCACCGCGCGGCCGCTCTCGTCGCCCTCGACCTGCGCCGCCACCGCCTCCAGCTGATCAGGCTTGTGGCACAGCACGACGACGTCGGCAGCGCGCGCCAGCTCGGCGTTGGAGGCGGCGACCTCGCCGCCCAGCTCCGCGACCAGCGCCTCGGCCTTGCCGGGCACCGCGTCGGTGCACAGCACCGGATCGCCCCACCCGCGCGCCAGCGCGGAGGCCATGTTGCCTGCTCCGATCAGTCCGACGCGCATGGGCGGCAAGCGTAGCGGCAGCGCTCGCCGCGCGGCCGGCCGGCTCAGCTCTGGTTGAAGAAGCCCTTCTCGATCAGCCGCGCGCGCTCCTCGGCGGAGACCTCGACGTTGCGCGGCGTGAGCAGGAAGACCTTGTCGGCGATCCGCTGCATGCCGCCGTCGAGCGCGTACGTCAGGCCGGAGGAGAAGTCGATCAGGCGCTTGGAGAGGTCGGTGTCCGAGCCCTGCAGGTTGAGGATCACCGGGATCGAGTCCTTGAACTTGTCGGCGACGTCCTGCGCGTCGTTGAAGGACTTCGGGATCACGAGGTGGACGCGCACGTCGCCGCCATTGCGCCCGCCGCCGACGGGGCGCAGGACGCTCGTGCGGCGGGCGGCCGGCTCGTCGTCGGGGAAGATGTCGTCGAACTCGTCGCGGCGCCTGCGGCTGGAGGACAGCCGGCGCACGTTCGGGCGCTCGCGGTAGCTCTCCTGCAGCTCCGCCTCGGGCTCGGGATACGCAGGCTCGTGGTCGTCGTAGTCGTCCTCGACCGCGAGGCCGAAGTAGACGAGCGTACGGTGCCAGGTGTCGCGGAATGCCATGACGTCGAGGGATTCGCGGGGGCCGGGGAGATCCCTGCAAGGGATTATGACGCGTTATCGGTACAAGCTCGACCCGAGCCGCACGATCGTGGCGCCCTCCTCGACCGCGGCCTCGTAGTCCTGCGAGGTGCCCATCGAGAGCTGCTCCAGGCCGTGGGCCGCGGCGAGCTCGCGCAGCGCGGCGAAGTGCGGGCGACTCTGCTCGGGGCTCGCCGCCGCCGGCGGCATCGTCATCAGGCCCACCACCGGAACGGTCGCGCGCTCGAGGTACCCCGGCAGCTCGTGCGGCGCGATGCCGCTCTTGGACGCCTCGCCGGCCACGTTGACCTCGATCAGCACGCCGAAGTCGGCCCGGGCCGCGGGGTGCCTGGAGAGCTGCGCGAGCGCGCTCCCGCTCGCGACGGAGTGGATCCAGCGCACGTGCGGGACGAGATCCCTCACTTTGCGCGACTGCAGGTGACCGATGAAGTCCCAGGTGAAGGTGCCATCCGGCCCACCCCACGCGGCCGCCTTCGCCACCAGCTCCTGCGCACGGTTCTCGCCCACGAGCGCGATTCCGGCGTCGGCGAGGGCTCCCAGCTCCTCGAGGGGGACGTACTTGACGGCCGCCAGCAGCTCGACGCTCCGCGGGTCGCGGCCGGCGCGCTCTGCGGCCGCCGCGATCCGCTCCCGCGCCTCCGCGACGCGCTCGCGCACCCGCGCCGCGTCGAGCCCGTGGATCAGCTCCGCCACGCGATCCCCGCCTGGCGCCCGGTGATGCCGCCGTCGCGGCGGTGGGAGAAGAAGAGGCTCGGGTCGGAGCAGATGGTGCAGAGGCCGACGTCGTGGACCTGCGCGGCGCCCGCGGCGGTCAGGCGCTCGCGCGCGATCGCCTTGAGGTCGATCCGGCCGCGCTCGGCCGCTGCCCCGAACGCCCCGCGCACCTCCGGGCCGACCTCGTAGCAACAGCCGCCGGCGCCCGGCCCGATCGCCGCATGCAGCTCGCCGTCGCCGCCCAGCTCCCGCACCGCCGCGACGCCCTCCTCGACGACGCCGGCGGCGAGCCCGCGCCAGCCCGCGTGGACCATCGCCACCGCCCCGGGCGAGATCAGCGCGATCGGCAGGCAGTCGGCGGTGAGGACGAGCGCCGCGAGTCCTCGGGCGGCGGTCGCCTGCCCGTCGGCCGCTTCCAGCGGCCCCTCGGCCGTGGCGCGCCGCTCGACGCGGCTCTCGTGGACCTGGCGTCCCTGGAGGACGGCACCGAGGGGAACGCCGATCACGCGGGCGAGGGTCTCGCGGTTGCGGTGGACAGCTTCGGCGTCGTCGTCGGTCCACCACCCGAGGTTGAGGCTGGCGTACGCGCCCTCCGACACCCCGCCGCGCCGTGTCGTGAACAGCGCCCGCCCGCCCGGCAGCGCGATCGCGATGTGGTCGCCGACGAGCGCGAAGGGGGCAGGCAGATGCACGCGGCGGATGGTAGTCGCGCGCTCCCGGCCCCGATGACTGGCGTCTGAGGGTCGTATGGCGACCCTCAGACGCCAGTCATCCCCGCGCGGCGGCGAGCGCCACGGCGAGCTGGGCGTCGCGGTCGGGCGCTTCGCCGTCGAGGCGGGCGCGCAGCGCGGCGGCCAAGGCTCGGCCGACGGCCTCGCCCTGCGGGATCCCGGCGGCGAGGAGGTCGGCGCCGTCGATCTCCAGGGTCACCCGCCGCAGGTCGTGGATCCAGGCGCGCGCGGCGGGCCCGGCGCCGAGCGCGCCGGCAAATGCGACGGCCTCGATCGGCACGTCCCGCGCAGCCGCTGCGATCTCCGAGGACCGCGACGCCCGCGACAACCTCCGCTCGACGCCCTCCGCCCGGGCCACCGCCACCACCACGTCCCGCTCACGCCCGGGGAACCCGAGCGCGTCGAGCCAGGCCGCCAGCGCCGCTCGCTCGACGGCGCGGCAGGCCGCCCCGAGCAGCAGCAGGTCGCCGCGGCCGTCTGACGGCAGCAGCGCGAGCGCCCGCTCCGTGAGCCCGCGGTCGACGGCCAGCGGGACGCCGAGCGGCCATTCCGCGACCCACGCGAGCGCCTCGACCGCGGACGGCTCGCACAGCAGCAGCCGCAGCTCGCTGCCGATCCGCGCCGGCGTGACCGTCGCGAGCGCCGCGCCGGCGAGCGCCGCCTCCATCGACCGCCGCGTCGCCGCCTCCACCCCGAACCCCAGCCGCGTCGCGTACCGCACCAGCCGCAGGAGCCGCGTCGGGTCGTCCACGAAGGAGCGCTCGTGCAGGACCCGCAACAGGCGCGCGTCGAGATCCGAGAACGCGTGCGGCGCCGCCTTCACCCGCCCGTCGAGCGCGACCGCGATCGCGTTGACGGTGAAGTCCCGCCGCGCGAGGTCCTCCGCGATCGTCCCCGGACGCACGTCGGGCAGCGCCCCCGGGCGGGGGTACGTCTCGGCGCGGGCGGTCGCGAGGTCGTAGACGCGCCCGCCGGCCGAGACCGTCGCCGTGCCGAAGCGATCGTGGACCGCCAGCGAGCCGTTCAGCGCCGCGGACAGTCGCGCGGCCGCCTCCAGCGCATCGCCCTCGATGATCAGATCGAGGTCCACGACCGACGCGCCACGCCCGAGCAGCAGGTCGCGCACCGCCCCGCCCACGACCCAGGCATGCGGCAGGACGCGGACGACAGGTGCGGCGGCAGACAGCGTGCACAAGCGCCGCGCGAGGTCGGGGGACGGGCCCATCGCAGCGATCATCTACCATCCGCGCCCGATGTCCCCCCGCCGCCCCCGCCGCATCCGGCGTGGACTGCTCGCAGCCGTCGTGCTGCTGCTCGTGCTCGCCGGCGGCGCCGTCGCGTACGTGCTCGCGCACGCACCCGGCGACGTCTCGCACCCGAACGTCGAGTTCACCGACTCGACGACGACGCAGACGCAGCCGAGACCGCAGCCGGTCGATGCCTTCGTGTGGCCGACATACGGCTTCCAGGAGGCCCGCACGCGCGACTTCTCCGGCGCGCCCGGCTACCTCAGACCGCGCTTCAGACGCGGCTGGACCTACCGCGGCGGCGCGCTGCTCGAGTTTCCGCCCTCGATCGACGGCGGCTCGCTGTACGTGCTCGACGACAACGGCGTCCTGACCGCGTTCGACAAGGTCAGCGGGCACGTGCGCTGGCAGCGCAAGGCCGGCGGGCTCGCCGCCGCGACGCCCGCGGTCGGCGACGGGAACGCCTACGCGGTCGCGCTGAACGGCCTCGGCGGCAGCGGCAGCGGGCGGGTCGCCGCCTACCGCGCCCGCGACGGCCACCAGTGGTGGGCCAAGCAGCTCCCGAGCCGCGCCGAGTCCTCGCCGCTGCTGCGCCACGGCGTCCTCTACTTCGGCAGCGAGGACGGGACCGTCTACGCGCTGCGCGCCAGCGACGGCCACACGCTCTGGACCTACCACGCCAGCGGCGCCGTCAAGGGCGGCCCCGCCTACGCCAACGGGATCCTCTACTTCGGCGACTACGGCGGCAAGGTGCACGCCGTGCGCGCGAGCGACGGCCACGAGGTGTGGTCGGTCGGCACGAGCGGCACGCGCTTCGGCTTCGGCTCCGGCAGCTTCTACTCGACGCCGGCGCTCGCGTTCGGGCGCGTCTACCTCGGCAACACCGACGGGCGCGTCTACTCGTTCGCGCAGCGCGACGGCACGCTCGCGTGGGCGACCAGCACCGGCGCCTACGTCTACGCCTCCCCCGCCGTCGCCGACACGCCCGGCCTCGGCCCGACCGTCTACATCGGCTCCTACGACGGCACCTTCTACGCGTTCGACGCACGCTCCGGCGCCGTCCGGTGGCGCTTCTCCGTCGGCGCGCGGATCTCCGGCTCGGCGACGATCGTCGGCGACGTCGTCTACTTCTCCGATCTCGGCGCGCGCGACACGATCGGCCTGAACGTCCGCAACGGCCACAGAGTGTTCTTCTGGCCCGACGGTGCGTTCAACCCCATCGTCGCGGACCGCCGCGCGATCTACCTCGACGGCTACGTGAACATGTACGAGCTGCTGCCCTCGCACGCGACCCCGTACTGGCTGCGCGCACAGGAGGCGGCCAAGCGCGCCGCCCAGCTTGAGGCGCCGCAGCCGCGCACCACGCCGAAGCGCGCCGCGCTCCCGAGACGCTAGATCGGCCGCACCGGCACACCGGCCGCAGCGAGGTGCGCCTTGATCTCGGCGACCGTGTGGCGGCCGTAATGGAGGATCGACGCGCACAGGACCGCGTCGGCGCCGGCGTTGAGCGCGTCGACCAGATCATCGAGCGCGCCGGCGCCGCCGGAGGCGATCACCGGCACGTCCACGGCCGCGGCGACCGCGCGCGTCAGCTCGAGGTCGTAGCCGGCGTTCGTGCCGTCGCGGTCCATGCTCGTGAGCAGGACCTCCCCCGCCCCGCGCTCCGCGCCCTCACGCGCCCACGCGACGACGTCGCGCCCGGTCGGCGTGCGGCCGCCGGCGACGAAGACCTCCCAGCCGGCCGCGGGATCGCCGCCCGCCCGCCGCTTGGCGTCGATCGCCAAGACGACGCACTGCGCCCCGAACTGCTCGGACAGCTCGTCGATCAGCTCCGGCCGCGCGACCGCCGCCGAGTTCACCGAGACCTTGTCCGAGCCGGCGTCGAGCACCGCCTGCGCATCCTCGACCGTGCGGATCCCGCCGCCGATCGTGAACGGGATGAAGACCTCGTCGGCGGTGTGGCGCGCCAGCTCGACAACCGTCTCGCGCCTGTGGTGGGTGGCGGTGATGTCGAGGAAGACCAGCTCGTCGGCGCCGGCGGCGTCGTAGCGCTGCGCCAGCTCGATCGGGTCGCCCGCGTCGCGCAGGTTGACGAAGCCGGTGCCCTTCACGACCCGGCCGCCGTCGACGTCGAGGCACGGGATCACGCGCTTGGTGTGCACGCCGCCGCCTCTCAGGCCGGTCCGGCGGCCGGCTCGCCGCCGCGCGCGCCGGCCTGCTTGCGCCGCGGCTTGCGCTCGGCGTCCTCGCGCAGCGCCGTGCGCGCCTGCGCGACGCTGAAGCGCCGCTCGTAGAGCGCCTTGCCGACGATCACGCCCGTCAGGTTGACCTGTCGCAGCCCAGCCAGCGCTCTGAGGTCCTCGAGCGTGCCGACCCCGCCGGAGTAGATGAACGTCCCGCGCACCGCCTCGGCGACGCGCCGGACCTCGTCGAGGTCGGGGCCGGTCAGCATGCCGTCGCGCTCGATGCTCGAGTAGACGAGCCGCTTGACGCCGCGCCGCTGCAGGTGCTCGATCACGGCGGCGGCCTCCATCTCCGTCTGATGCGTCCAGCCGGAGCTCGCGACGCGCCCGCCGCGCACGTCGACCGACACCGTCACGCGCGGGCCGTGCCTCGCGATCGCGTCGTCGAGGAAGTCGACGTCGGTGTAGGCGGCCGTGCCGAGGATCACGCGCTCCGCGCCCGCGCCGAGCGCCGCCTCGATCGACTCCAGCGAGCGCAGGCCGCCGCCGAACTGCACCGGCACGCGCAGCTCGCCGGCGATCCGCTCCAGGTGCTCCAGGTTCGCCGGCCTTCCGTCGCGCGCGCCGTCGAGGTCGACGACGTGCAGCCAGCGCGCGCCGCCCTCCACCCACGCGCGCGCCGCGGACAGCGGGTCGGCGTCGTAGACGGTCTCCTGCGCGTAGTCGCCCTGCGCGAGCCGCACGGCCTTGCCGCCGCGGATGTCGATCGCCGGATAGAGGATCACGCGGCCGCTCGTTCCCGGTCACACGACGCGCTGAAGCTTGCCAGCAGCCGCAACCCGGCACTCGAGGACTTCTCCGGGTGGAACTGCACGCCGAAGACGTTCTCGCGCGCGACGGCGGTCACGAAGCGCTCGCCGTAGTCGGCCGTCGCGAGCACGTCCTCGGAGTCGGCCGGATGCGGCGCGTAGGAGTGCACGTGGTAGAAGGCCGTCTCGGCCGGCAGGCCGGCGTTCAGGCGCGAGGCGCGCTCGAAGCGCGCGACGTTCCAGCCGATGTGCGGCACGCGCAGTCCGCCGGCGGCGAGCGGGCGCACGTCGCCGCGCAGGAGGCCGAGGCCGTCGGTCGGCTCCAGCTCGGCGGAGCGCTCGAACAGCAGCTGCATGCCGAGGCAGATCCCGAGCAGCGGCACGCACGCCTCCGCCCGCTCCACGATCAGCTCGTCGAGCCCGAGCGCGCGCAGGTGCTCCATCGCGCGCGGGAACGCGCCGACCCCGGGCACGACGACGCCGTCGGCGGCGCGAATCGCGTCGCGGTCGGACGTCAGCAGCGGCCGGGCGCCGACGTGCGCGAGCGCTTTCTCGACCGAGCGGCGGTTGCCCATGCCGTAGTCGACGATCGCGATCGTCGGGGCCGTGCTCATGCCGTCAGCGTCCCCTTCGTCGACGGGACGCCCGTCTCCGTCGGGTCGAGCGCGACGGCCGCGCGCAGCGCGCGCGCGAACGCCTTGAACAGCGCCTCGATCACATGGTGGACGTTCGTGCCCGCCTCGACCGTGAGGTGCAGCGTCAGCTTCGCGTTCGCGGCGACCGCGCGGAAGAGCTCCTCCGCGAGCTCGTGGTCGAAGTTGCCGATCGCCCCCGCCGGCAGCTCAGCGTCCCAGGCGAGGAACGCACGGCCTGAGACGTCGATCGCGCAGGAGGCGCGCGCCTCGTCCATCGGGATCGTCGCGCTTCCATACCGGTAGATGCCGGCGCGGTCGCCGAGCGCCGCGTCGAGCGCCTGCCCGAGGCAGATGCCGACGTCCTCGACCGTGTGGTGCGCGCCCGTCTGCAGGTCACCGCTCGCCGCCACTTCCAGGTCGAGGCGGCCGTGTCGCGCGAGCAGGTCGAGCATGTGGTCGAGGAAGCCGACGCCCGTCGCGCGCGCGCCGTCGCCCGAGCCGTCGAGCGCCAGCGTCAGACGCACGTCGGTCTCGCCGGTTCTGCGGTGGATCTCGGCGCTGCGGCTCATCGCTCTCCATTCTCCCGGATGCGCGCGCGCATTGACTCCGCGTGGGCCGCGAAGCCCTCCGCGCGCGCCAGCACGACCCCGTGCGGCGCGAGCGCAGCGGCCGCCGCAGCGGGCACGCGGACCTCCGCCATGCGGCGGCGGAACGTGCGCGCGGAGAGCCCGGATGCGTAGCGCGCGGCGCCGTCGGTCGGCAGCACGTGGTTGGAGCCGGCGAGGTAGTCGCCGAACGCGGTCGCGGCGCCGGCGCCGACGAACAGGCAGCCGGCGCGCGTCACGCGCGACGCGAGCGCCTCAGCGCCGGGCCCGATCAGCTGCAGATGCTCGGGCGCAAACGCCTCCGCGAGCGCGAGCGCAGCGTCGAGGTCTGCAGCCTGCACGAGCACCGCGGCGCCCGCCTCCGGCGCGCCGTCCAGCTCGGCGGCGAGCGCGTCGAGCGCTGCACCGTCCGCGGCGACCGCGACGACGAGCGAGTCCGCGCCGTGCTCCGCCTGCGCGCGCAGGTCGAGCGCGGCGAGCGCGGCGTCGCCCGCGCCGTCGAGCACGACGAGCAGGTCGCTCGGCCCGGCAAAGCCGTCGATCCCGACCTCGCCGCGCACGACGAGCTTCGCCTCCTGCACGTAGAGGTTGCCGGGTCCGACGATCACGTCGACCCGCGGGACCGTCGCGGTCCCGTGCGCGAGCGCGGCGATCGCGTGCGCCCCGCCCATCCGGTAGACCTCGGCGACGCCCGCGAGCGCACACGCGGCGAGCACGAGCGGGTCCTCCGACGGCGTGCAGACGACGACCTCGCGCACGCCCGCGGCGCGAGCCGTCACCGCGCCCATGATCACCGTCGAGGGGTATGGCGCCCGGCCGCCCGGCACGTAGACGGCGGCCCGCGCGACCGGCACCTCCCGCAACGCGACCGTCTGGCCCTCCGGCAGCGCGACCGCGCGCTCCTCGTCGACGCCAGCCAGCGCGACCGCGCGCACGTTCGCGGCCGCCAGCTCCAGCGCCGCGCGCACCTCCAGGCCGAGTCTCGCGAGCGCGGCGTCGATCTGCTCGCGTGGCACGCACAGCGGCCCGGGGTCGGCGCCGCCGGCGTCGAGCTCACGGCGGTAGCGCTCGAGCGCCTCGTCGCCGCGATGGCGCACGTCGAGCACGATCCGCACGACAGCCTCCGCGACGTCGGCGGCGCTCGCGACGAGCCCGCGCAGCTCCGCCACCAAGGCGGACGGGTCGCCGCTGAGCGTGCGGCGCTCAAGCCGCACGCACGCGCTCCAGCAGCTCGTCGATCGCGGCGGCCTTCAGCTTGTGCGCGACCGGGTTGGCGATCAGCCGCGCGGTCACGCCGACGATCTCCTCGCGCACGACGAGCCCGTTCTCGCGCAGCGTCGTGCCGGTCGCGGTGAGGTCGACGATCCCGTCGACGAGGCCCGTCAGCGGCGCCAGCTCGACCGAGCCCTTGACCTCCACCATCTCCGCCTGGCGGCCGGTCGCGGCGAAGTGGCGCGCGGCGATCCTCGGATACTTCGTCGCGATCCGCACGATGCCGAGCCGCCGCCGCGCCTCCTCCATCGGGTCCGCGCCCGCGACCGAGGCGAGCACCATCGTGCAGCCGCCGTAGCCGAGGTCGAGCAGCTCGTAGACCTCGCGCTCGGACTGCTCCATCAGCACGTCCTTGCCGGTGATGCCGATGTCGGCGGCGCCCGCCTCGACGTACGTCGGCACGTCGGACGGTCGCATCGTCACGATCCCGACGTCGCCGAACAGCAGCTTGCGATCGTTCGCGCGCACCTCGGTCGTGTCGATCCCGATCTGGTCGAGCAGGTCGAGCGTCTCCTTGAAGAGCGCCCCGCGCGGAACCGCGATCGTCAGCCCGTCCCCGCTCATGCGCGCTCCCGCATCAGCGCCTCGTGCAGCGGCTGCGCGTTGAGCGCGAAGCCGACCGCCGGCAGCGCGCGCCCGAAGCGGCCGAGCAGCTCGTCGTAGCGGCCGCCGCGGCCGATCGGCGTGCCGAGCGCCGGATCGTAGACCTGGAAGACCGCGCCCGTGTAGTAGCCCAGCTCCCGCACGAGGCCGAGGTCGAGGATCAGCCGCTCCGCGACGCGCGCCTCGAGCAGCTCGTAGACGCCCCGCAGGCCGTCGGCCGCCTCGCCCGCAGGACCGTCGAGCGCGGAGAGCACCTCCGGGCCGCCGCGCAGCTGCGGGACACGCACGAGCAGCTCGGTCTGCTCCCTGCCGAGGCCGAGCGCGCCGACCTCGCGCTCCAGGCCGACGAAGTCGCGCGTCACGAGCTCGTGCAGCACCCGCTCGCGCGCCGTCGGCGGATGAGACGGGGTCACGCAGGCGTCGAGCAGCGTCTGGTACAGGCCGACGTCGCCGAGCCCGATCCGGTAATCGTGGAAGCCGATCGCGTCCAGCACGTCGCACAGCACCGTCAGCGCCTCAGCCGTGCCAGCCGGCGCCGGAGCGCCGATCAGCTCGATCCCGACCTGCAGCAGCTCACGCGGCAGTCCGCGCTTCGCCCGCACGGCGCGGTAGGCGTGCGCCGCGTAGCAGAGCCGCAGCGGCAGCTCGGCGTCGGTGAAGCGCGTCGCGACGAGCCGCGCGATCGGCACGGTCATGTCGGAGCGCAGCACGAGCACGTTCCCGTGCTCGTCGAACAGGCGGTAGGCCGGCGGAGCGCCGCCGACGTCTCCGCGCGCGAGCGTCTCCTCGTACTCGAGCGCCGGCGTCGAGACCTCCCCGAAGCCGCGCTCGGCGAAGACGCGCAACGCCGTCGCGGTGATCGCGCGCAGCTCGTGCATCTCGTCGGGCAGCACGTCGCGTGTGCCGCTCGGGATCGGGTGGATCGTGGGAGTCGGCGCCGCCGCGGGCGCCGTGCCGGTCGGGTCGCTCATCGCGGGCGACTCTAGAAGGGTTTGGCGAAACTCGCAATCGGCCGTTGTGGCGGGCGGTTTCGAGGACGAGAAATGTGGGCTGACCCCACATTTTCGTGGCGTTTACCTCACCCCGTTCCGTCCGGTCAGTGGGGTAGTTTCCCCTGTAGATAAGGGAAAAAGTGACCCCCGCGCTGCGCAAACAGCCGGGGGTCTGGACCTTGGAGATAGCGCTCCTTGGCCTCGCCAAACGTACCACCGAGATCGGCTGCGGCTGATCTCGGGAGGCTGTTGGACTCCCCGGAGCTTCAGCGCCTCATCACTGACCTTCAAGAGACGCGCTGGACGGGCCGACCGGGCTACCCGGTGCGCGTCATGGTCGGCATGACGCTCGCCAAGTCGCTCTACGCGATCTCGACATGGACACGCACCGTTCGGCTCGTCGCCGAGCATCACGCGCTGCAAGCCGCGCTTGGCTGCGGCGACGGCGTTCCTTCGGAGTGGGCGTGCTATCGGTTCGCTCGCAAGCTGCGGGAGAACGGGGCGATGATGGACGCGTGCATCGCGTCCGTCGTCGGCGAGCTGCATCGCCGTCTGCCGGAGTACGGCAGAGACGTGGCCATTGACGGGTCCGACCTGCCGGCCTACGCGAACGGGCAGCGGCTCATGTCGCGCAACGGGCCGGAGCGCGACCGGTTCTCCGATCCCGACGCCTCGTGGGGCCATCGCTCGTCCGTCTCCACGCGCAGAGGCGGCGGCTACTACGGCTTCAAGGTCCACGCGGCCGTGTGTGCGCGCACGGGCCTGCCGATGGCGTGGCGGGTCGAGTCGGCCCGCGTCTCGGAGACGAGCGTCGCGCTCGACCTGATCGACGCTGCGCGCGCTCGCGGCTTCGCGGTCAGAACGTGCGCGATGGACAAGGGCTATGACACGAACCCGATCCATGACGGCTGCATGGACCGGGGCGTCGTCCCCATCGTCGCCCTGCGCCGTACCGCGCGCGTCGTGCGTGGCGAGCACAAGCCGCCGACGTGCGAGCACGGCGAGTGGACGTTCGCCGGGGCCGACTACAAACGCCGCGCAACGAAGTGGCGCTGCCCCACGGGCGAGTGCCAGCCGGCCTCGACGTGGATCAAGGCCGATCGGCTGCACCCGCTCGTGCCGCGCGACTCCGCCCGCTCACGAAAGCTCTACCGGGGCCGCGGCGCCGTCGAGCGCGAGTTCGGACGCCTCAAGCATGAATGGGCGCTGCTCCCGCTCCGCGTACGTGGCGTCGAGCGCGTACGACTCCATGCCGACCTCACGATCCTTGCGAAGCTCGCTTCGACGTTGGAGCGGGCGCGGGCGGCGTCAGCGGCGCGGGTCGCTGCTCGTCAGCCGGTCGGGGGTGCGGCGTGAGCCGCGACCTGTCATCTGGGAAGGAGTGGTTCGAGCGGCGGCAGCACCTCATCGGTGACGCATTCGAGAATGCTGTCGAAGGTGGTCGGGAGTGGATAGAGCCGATCCGTTCTCTTGCCCACGGCTACCGCGAGGGTGCCTTCGATCTCCACGTGCACTTTCGTATCGGAGAGGTAGACGGCTGTGCCGTTCTGCATCACGGCCGGGAAGCCGCGGTCAAGCTCCCCGTCCACGATGAGCTGGCCTCTGCGGAGCCCGTCCGGGATCACCATGAGCTGGCAGTGCTTGTCGGCGTTCTGGAGGACGTTCAGGATCGCGAGGACTTGGTCCTCGGGCGCTTTGCCGTGTTGGGCAGCACGTGCGTAGGGCTGCAAGCGTTGAAGGACTGCACGTGCCGCCTGCGGGACGCCATCGGTGTGGCGTCGCCAGAGTTCGGGTGCGTTTCTATGCAGCGGCTTCCCGCTCGCGTCTTTCGCGAACGGGTCCCGTGTGAAGATGGGGAACTGGGCCTTTCTTTTGTCCTCGGCTGGGATCAGTGCGCAGAGCAGGTGATCCAGGGCCGAGCGGGCGTTGAACATGAACTCGCCCGCGAGGATCAAGGCACGCTCGGGCACTTCGTAGCCGGTGGCGATCCGGTAGCACCATCCCGAATCGCCTTGGTAGGTCTCGAAGGCTTCAGTTGTCGGGTACGTCTTGCGCTCCCCGACCTCGGGTCCGAGCAACGTCTTGAGGTCGAGCAAGTGTTCCTCTGCCCGTTCGAGCTTGAGGCGATGAGAAGGAGTCGGAGCCATGGTGGCGCGTGATCCTTCTACAAACCGGCGTACCGCAACGCCAGTCCACCGGGCCGACCACCACGGCCGGCCCGGCTCGGCGGCTCAGGAGGGCTCGCCGATGTTGCGCTCGTAGAGCAGGATCAGGTGCGAGAGCGGCAACCGGAGCCCGACCGTGAGGCGCAGGAGCGTCTTGAACGTGGCGTTGATCTCGCCGCGCTCGACCGCACCGACGTAGTTGCGATGGAGCCCGGCGGCGAAGCCGAGGCCCTCCTGGCTGAGGCCGCGACGCGCTCGCGCCTCGCGGACGGCCGAACCGAGCGCGCGCTGCTGGGGCGTGACGCGCACGCAGGTACTCTTGCCTGGCATGGGGACTTGCCTCCCTGTGTCAGGCCCCGGGGTGTTCACGCACCGCCGGGGCCACCTTATGAGAGGGGCGAACCTATGCCAGTCGATGGCGACGGCTCAACCGTTTCGCCAATCGTTCCGCCAAAGCCTCCTAGTGGGCGTGGACGCGCGGGCTGTCCTCGACGCGCTCGATGCGCGCCCCGAGCGCGCGCAGGCGCTCGTCGATCCGCTCGTAGCCGCGGTCGATCTGGCGGACGTTGCCGATCTCGGTTGCGCCGTCGGCGCACAGCGCCGCGATCAGCATCGCCATGCCTGCGCGGATGTCCGGCGACTCGAGCCGTTCGCCGCGCAGCCGGCGCGGGCCGACGACGAGCGCGCGGTGCGGATCGCAGATCGTGATCGCCGCGCCCATCAGCTGCAGCTTGTCGGTGAAGAACAGCCGGTTCTCGAACATCTTCTCGTGGATGATGACCGACCCCTCCGACTGGGTCGCCAGCGCGAGCGCGATCGACGTGAGGTCGGCCGGGAACGCCGGCCACGGGCCGTCCTCGACCTTCGGCTGGTAGCCGCCGGCGTCGTTGTGGATCACGAGCTTCTGGCCGCCGGGGACGAACAGATCCTCGCCGCGCAGCTCGCTCTCCAGGCCGAGGCGCGCGAACACCAGGCGGATCATCCGCAGGTCCTCGGCGATCACCCGCTTGATCGTCAGCTCGCCGCCGGTCACGCCGGCGAGCGCCATGAACGAGCCGATCTCGATGTGGTCGGGCGCGACCGTGTGGTCGCATCCGTGCAGCCGCGCGACGCCGTGGACGGTCATCACGTTCGAGCCGATCCCATCGATCTCGGCGCCCATCTTCACGAGCATCCGCGCGAGATCCTGGACGTGCGGCTCGGAGGCCGCATTGCGGATGACGCTGTCGCCGGGCGTGAGCGCGGCGGCCATCAGCGCGTTCTCGGTCGCCATCACGGACGGCTCGTCCATCAGGAAGTCGCATGGCGCCAGGCCGCGCGGCGCGGTCAGCAGGATGTCGCGGCCGTGCTCGACGCTCGCGCCGAGCGCCTTGAAGGCGTCGAGGTGCGGATCGAGCCGGCGGCGGCCGATCACGTCGCCGCCGGGCGGCGGCATCAGCGCGCGGCCGTGGCGCGCGAGCAGCGGCCCGGCGAGCAGGAAGGAGGCGCGGATGCGCTCGGAGCACTCGCGGTCGACGTCCGTCGAGGTCATCCCGTCGGCGCGGATCGCGACCTCGTTCTCGCCGACCCAGTCGGCGCGTGCGCCGAGCTGCGCCAGCAGCGCGAGCATCGCCTCGACGTCGGCGATTCTCGGCACGTTGCGAACCACGACCTCGTCGTCGGTCAGCAGTGCCGAGGCGAGGATCGGGAGCGCGCCGTTCTTGTTGCCGGCAGGGACGATCGTGCCGGACAGCGGCACGCCGCCTTGGATGAGGAACTTTTCCATGCGCGGGAGCTGGGGCGAGCGATCGCCGATCGGGCGTGCGGAGAGGGCCTCCGCACGTCGAGCCAGGGTAACAGCCATCCATCGCGGTTTTCGCGCGCCGCGGCCGGGACCCTGCCTCATCCGTCGAGATGCGCCAGCTCACGCCGATCGCCCGCGTAGGGTGAGCGGGTGCCGCTCGGTCGCTACCGCACGCTGATGCGCCCTCCCGGCGTGACGCGCCTGGTCGTGAGCGTGCTGATCGGACGCATCCCGATCGGCATCTTCTCGCTCGCGATCGTGCTGCTCGTGCGTCAGGAGACGCACTCGTTCGCGCAGGCGGGCGCCGCCAGCGCCGCGTGGGCGCTCGGCGCGGGCATCGTCGCGCCGCTGCAGGGACGGCTCGTCGACCGCTTCGGCCAGCCGGCCGTGCTGATCCCGTCCACCCTGCTCAACGCGAGCGCGGTCGCGGCGATCGTCGTGGGCGCCCGCGCGGGCGCGCCGACGTGGGTGCTCGCCCTGTTCGCATGGCTCGGCGGAGCGGCGCTGCCACCGCTCGGCGCGTGCATGCGCTCGATCTGGGCCGACCTCTTCAGCGAGGACGCCGGCGCGCGCAGCACCGCGTACACGTTCGAGAGCATGATCGCCGAGCTCTTCTACATCGTCGGCCCGGCGATCACGACGGCGCTGATCGCGATCAGCTCGGCGAGCACGGCGCTGCTGCTCGCGATCGGGCTGAGCGCCGCGGGCACGATCTCCTTCGCGACGGCCGTGCGCGCGCGCAGCTGGCGCAGCGACGACACGGTCGCGCGGCCGCGCGCGGGCGCGCTGGCGGCGCCGGGCATGCGCACGCTGATGCTCGCGATCGTGCCGACGGGGATCGCCTTCGGCGCGCTGGAGGTGGCGATGCCGGCGTTCGCCGTCGCGCAGGGCCATCCCGCCGGCCTCGCCGGCATCCTGCTGAGCGCGATGGCGGTCGGGAGCCTGCTCGGCGGCCTGTGGTACGGCGCCCGCGCGTGGAGCGGGCCGATCGTCACGCGCTTCATCGGCCTGCAGGCGCTGTTCGCCGTGCTGCTGCTGCCGCTGCTGGTCGCCGACACGATCTGGTCGATGGCCGTGCTGATGACGATCGCCGGCCTCGCGCTCGCTCCCAGCGCGGCCGCCGGCTACCTCGTGGTCGACCACGTCGCACCCGCCGGGACGGTCACCGAGGCGACGACCTGGGTGATGACCGCGAACATCGCCGGCGGGGCGCTCGGCGCAGCGCTAGGCGGGATCGTCGCGCAGAACGTGAGCGTTCGCGCGGCGCTAGCGCTCGCTTGCGTCGGACCCTTCCTCGGCACGCTCGTCACGCTCGCGCGCCGCCGCACGCTCGAAGCCGCGCCGGCGGAGGCGCACGTCTCCTCCTGAACTCAGCGCCAGCGCCCGCCGGCGTGCGCCCATCTGCGCAGGTGATCCACGCCGCAGAAGGCGTCTGCGACGCGATGCTCGCCGCGATGGTGGACGAGCAGCACGCGGGTCTCTCCGAGCGGGGCGCCGCACTCGGCGCACGAAGCCAGCGCCGCATCCTCGCGGGGCCGCTCGGCGAGCGTCCCGGCCCGCCAGTGCGGGCCCTGGAGCGCCCATGGCACGACGTGCTCGAGCCGACAGAATGCGGCGAGCCGCTCGCCGGCCTGCTCAGCCGCGCGGTAGCCCTCGTCCAGGGCGATCGCCCTCCCGCACCAGTCGCACCCCTCATCCACCATCGCGCGGACCCTACCGCGCGCGGGGCGGGCGCCGCCCTGCAACTTCCGTTGCAGCAGCCCGCGCCGAGAAGCTGGCATTTTCCAGCAATTTCCCTGCGCCGCCGCCACACTGGTGCGCTCGCATGCGCTTCCATCCGCAGGACGGATTACCTTCCGAACACATGTTCCCCTCCTTCCTGACCCGCGCGGCGGGCGCCGCCCTCGACCTCGCCGACGCGATGCTCGAACCGCACCCCGGGGGCGACCAAGCGTCCCCGCCGCCCGAGCGCCATCCGCAGGCGTCCACGGCGGACCATCCCCACCGTCGCCCGCCGCGCTCCCGCGCGGTCGCCGCCTGGACTCGGCGGCCCGGAGCGCTCCCCCGCGCGACCCAGCCATGCACGACGCCCATCGTGCGCTCGTCACGCCTGACGCAAAGAGCCCCAGCCGCCTGAGGCGACCGGGGCTCCGATGCTAAGAACCGGCGGCGTCCTACTCTCCCAGGCCCTTGCGGGCCAAGTACCATCGGCGCTGAGGGGCTTAACTGCTCTGTTCGGAATGGGAAGAGGTGTTTCCCCCTCGCCATAGCCACCGGAAACCGGTCGAGCCCACGCCCTCCGCGGGCCTTCAAAACTGCACAGTACGCCAATAATACGGGTATCAAATATCCGTCAAGCCCTCGACCAATTAGTACCGGTCTCCTGCAGGTGTTGCCACCCTTCCAGATCCGGCCTATCAACCTGGTGGTCTACCAGGGGTCTTACTCCCTCAAGGGGATGGGAGAGCTCATCTCGAGGCCGGCTTCCCGCTTAGATGCCTTCAGCGGTTATCCGATCCGCACGTAGCTAACCTGCGGTGCCCTTGGCAGGACAACAGATACACCAGAGGTGCGTTCATCCCGGTCCTCTCGTACTAGGGACAAATCCTCTCAACTCTCCAACGCCCACGGCAGATAGGGACCGAACTGTCTCACGACGTTCTGAACCCAGCTCGCGTACCGCTTTAATGGGCGAACAGCCCAACCCTTGGGA